>Ga0209181_10000108_pt1 | contig 140630 bp, 109 predicted proteins | sample MAT05_FD_187208 | JGI IMG/M metagenome (GOLD analysis project Ga0209181, IMG submission 187208) | Freshwater microbial communities from Lake Fryxell liftoff mats and glacier meltwater in Antarctica - MAT-05 (SPAdes) (version 2) | ecosystem: Environmental > Aquatic > Freshwater > Ice > Liftoff...
CCTCACACGAGCTGACCTGATGCTCTCCGGTCGTTCGCCTCTTGAACCTTGCGGGCCAAGACCGATTTCGCCGGTTGAATCAGGAAAGTTTCAGTATCATCCAGTCCAGCTCACGCTGGTCTGGTTTTTTGCCTCGCATCTCGCTGCGCCATCCGAAGATGTGCAACGCGAGCGAAGCGAACTTCAACGCTCTCATTCGCTATCCAGTTTTCAGAGACCCACCCGCCGAAGACGTCCCGAGGGTTGTCGTCGCCAGGCCTCGAGCTTTCCCGTGCCGTTTCCGCTTTCGCGTCCGGGCCCGTGTCGTCTCGAGGGAGCGGATTACTATCACAGCCCACGGCCAATGGAAGTGCCATGTGGCGGATTTTTTCACTCTTTCGAATTCGGCTGCGCGATCGCACCGCGATTCGCCGTCGTGATCGTCACGGGCTGTCGGGCGGAAAGATCGGCTGCGGACGCAGCTCACGCGCCTCTTCGGCCAGTGCGCCCCAGACCAGGAACACCACGATCCACGCGCTGGGCATCCACACGAGATACTCGGGGAACATCTGAGCGAACCCGAGTCCGTAGCCCGAGAAGACCATCGCCATCAGGAACACCGTGATCGCCTTGTTCTCGGCGGTCCCGATCTTGAGCATGCGCAGCGACGACACCATCAGGTACGCGCCGAGCAGCATGAGCGCGGGCATGACGAGCCATACCGTCCGGGGCGTGACCACGTGCTCGCCCAAGAGCTTGGGCCCGCCGAAGGTGGCGCCGGGCTCGGCATACTTGAGCAGCGCCAGGAACCAGATCACCAGCAGGCCGCCAGCGAGCGTCGTCGGCACGCCGAAATAGATCCGCGTCGGCGAGGCTTCCTCGGCGGCGACGTTGAAGCGCGCCAGGCGGAGCACCGCGGCCAGCACCCACACGATGCACGACACCGCCAGGTACGCGTGCCCGAGCCCATCGCGAAACGGGAGGTCGAGCGGCGCGATGAGCGGCGACGAACGCAAGAAGCTGTAGAGCAAGAACGCGGGGGCCAAGCCGAAGTTGAGGAAGTCGGCAAACGAGTCCATCTGCACGCCGAACTCGCTGGTCGCGCGCAGCCGACGCGCCACCAGACCGTCGAGACGGTCGGTGAGCACCGCGTAGATGATCATCCAACCGGCGAGCCGCCAATCGCCGGTGTGCGCGCTTGCGAGGGACACCAAGCCGAACACCAAGCCGGCCACGGTGATGAAATTCGGCGCCAAATAGCGGACGCGCATATATGCGTCAGCTTACTCGCGGCTCGTCTCAGACACAGCGTACCCGACGAGTTTCTCCGCGGTCAGGTGGGACGCGTCTCCATGAGCTTCGTGAACAGGCGCTGGCCGAGGCTGTCGACCATGAGCCGCTCGACGATGCGCTCGATCTCCTCGCGACTGGCGCCGGATCGGTACGTGAAACGGATGCCCATGCCCGGATCGCGCGTGCCGTCCTCGCCGTCGGCCTCGGTCACGATCCACTGGACCTCGCCGACGAGCTGCAGCGGTGCGTCGAGCTTGGGCACGAACAGCTTGAAGATGAACTCGGTGCCGATGGGCAGCGGGCGCGTGGTCTTGATGAACGTGCCGCCGCGGGAGATGTTGCGCGTGAAATCGGCGAAGAACGCGTTTTGGCGCTTGTACTCGACCTTGAGCTCGATGGGCGCGCGGTCGTTGCCGCGGCGGTCGGTGTCGCTTGCGTCGTCGGTCACGAACGATCAGTGTACACGAGACCGTGCGTGCTTCGCGATCCCTCGAGCGGCTCCCGCCGCCGCTTCGCACGCGGCGCGTCGCGATCTGGGCCGCGATCGTCGTCGGCGCGACCCTGATGCTGGCGCGGCTGCCGCTGTTCGGCGTGCTGGGTTACGAGTTTGCGGTGACGATGGCGGCGCTGGGCTCGCTGGCCGGGCTGGATCTGGGCGCGGCCTGGGTGCGGCGGCGACGGCGCGACGCGGCGCCCCCGGCCCTGCCCCGGCTCCTGGCCGAGGCGGTGCTGGCGCCCCTGGTGCTGATCGCGATCCCGCTGGCGATGCTCGCGACGCGCGGCCTGTGGAAGCCGACCTGCGACTGGGCCTTCGGACTCGAGGCGTACGCGGCCCTGGCGATCGCGTCGACGGGCCTGGCGGCGGCGAGCGGCGCGCTGCTGACGGTGTGGGTGGGACCACGCCGATACCTGGCAGCGGCGACCCCGTGGCTGGCGCTGGTGGTGCTGATCGTCGTCGGGGTGCATCGATTCTTCAGCGCGCCGCCGGTGTTCACGTACAGCCCGATCATCGGGTACTTCCCGGGCAACCTGTACGACGAGGACATCCGCCTCGAGCCCGCGCTGGCGTGGGCGCGCCTCGAGCAGCTTGCGTTCGTGGTCGCGCTGGCGCTGGGCGCGATGGCGCGCTTCGACCAGGCCCGGCTGGCGGTGCGGCTGCGCGAGCCCGGCGGCTGGCGGTGGCCGGCGCTGGCTGGCGCGCTGGCGGCGGCGCTGGTGTTCGGAGGGTTGCGGTGGTCGGCGGGCCGGCTCGGCTACGCCATCGACGTCGACGACATCGCCAGCGAGCTGGGCGGCGTGCGGCGCACCGCGCACTTCGTGATCCACTTCGATAACCGGCCGGCGATCGCGGCCGAGATGGATCTGGTAGCGGCCGATCACGAGTTCCGGCTCGCGCAGGTGTGCCAGGCGATCGGCGTCGACCTCGATCAGGTCGGGACGATCCACTCGTTCTACTTCGCCGACGCCGAGCAGAAGGCGCGGCTCATAGGCGCGCGGCGAGTCGAGATGGCCAAGCCGTGGCGACGCGAGATCTATCTGACCGCCGAGGCGTTCCCACACGGCTCGCTCCGCCACGAGATCGCCCACGTCGTCGCCGGCACGTTCGGTGACCCCTGGTTCCACGTCGCGGCCCGGCGAGTGGCGGGCGTGCCGGTGTTGGTCAACCCGGGGCTCATCGAGGGCCTCGCGGTCGCCTTGGACTGGCCGGGCGGCGCGCGCTCGATGACGCCGCATCAGGCGATGCGCGCGATGGAGTTGCTCGGCTACGCGCCGCGGGCCGACGAGGTGTTCTCGGTGGCGTTCCTGACCCTGTCGTCAGCCCGCGGCTACACCGCGGCCGGCTCGTTCCTGCGGTTCCTGCTCGACACCTACGGCGCGGCGCCGGTGCGCGCGGTCTACGCGTCGGGTGGCGACTTCGCGGGCGCGTTCGGCAAGAGCCGCGACGCGCTCGTCGAGGAATGGCGCGCGATGCTGGCGACGGTGGCGGTGCCGCCGTCCGATCTGGAAGCGGCGCGCGAGCGGTTCCGGCGCGGCGGCGTGTTCTCACGGCCCTGCCCGCACGCGATCGCGGCCCGGCAGGAGCGCGCCGCGCGGCAGGCCCGTGCCGGGGACCGCAAGAGCGCGATCCGCACGATGCGCGACGTGTGTCGCGAGGCGCCCGACGAGCCCGGCTATTGGCTCGACCTCGCCGAGCTGCTGGCCAGCGGCGACTCCACCGAGCGCGCCGAGGGCCGCGGCATCTACCAGCGCTGGGTCGACGCCGATGCCGGCGCGGCGATCACGTCGCTCGCCCTCGACGCCCTCGCCCACCTCGACGCGACGGCTGGCGACGCGGTCGCGGCCCGGGCGGCGGTGGCCGCGGCGCTGGCCCTGCCGCTCGACGACGATCGGCGGCGGCCCTTCGAGGCGGTGGCGGCGGCGCTCGACGACGAGAGTCTTTCGGGCTCGTTCGTGCGCGGCTATTTCTTCGCCCCCGGTGACCGCCTGGCCTGGGCGCTGATGGCGTGGGCGATGGCGCCCGACGCGCCGCTCACGCGCTACCTGCTGGGGTTGCAGTGGAACGACCGCGGGCACACGGCGCTGGCGGTGCCGATGCTCGGGAGCGCCCTCGATGGTGCGCTACCCAGCCCGCGCTTCGTGCGGGCCGGAGCCCGACGGCTCGCGGTGGCGGCGTGGCGCACTGGCGACGGCGCGGCCCTCGATCACGCCATCGCGCTGCTCGACCGCACCGGCGTCGACGTCGATCGCCTGCTGGCCGCCGACTGGCGGGCCCGCGCGCTCACAGCCCGCTGAGAAACTTCCAGCTCTCGCCAGTCCACTCGAGGACGAGCTCGTTCTGGTCGCGCTTGTCGGTGCGGCGATCCTGGCCCCGGGCGTCGACGACCGTGAAGCTGGCATCGACGAGCGCCTCGACGTGGGCGACGCACCCGGTGGGCAGGTCCGAGATCTCGGCGCAGGTGCGGCGGATGGTCACGTACTTCATCGCGTAGCGGATGTCGCTCGCCATGCGGAAGCGCCCGACCAGGACGTCCTTGAGTCCGTCGTAGCCGTAGTCGTCGGCGCCGACCGGCGTGCCGCTGTCCTCGAAGTACTTGTCCGAGGCCATGAGGAACAGGGCCTCGGCATCGCCCTTCTCGACGGCGACCCGGTACTCCTCGACGCGCTTGAGGAGGTCGCGGTTGACGGTGTCGTTGTCGATCTTCGTGCCGGGGATCGTCGACGACCGGCGCGCGCAGCCGGTGAGCAAGATCGCAGCGAGGGCGACGGTGAGGCCGGCGAAGCGGAGCGAGGCGGTGCGTTGCGGGGGCATCTCGGCGGAGAGTGATAGCAAGCGGTGGGCCGAGTCAACCCGCCGCCATCGTCGGCCAAGCCCGCGCCGCGCCAGCGGATCGCCAGAACTCCAGACGTGCCAGAAAGGCACGGAAGTCTTTGTCGGGGTTGTCAACCTGGCGAAGGTAGACGTCGGTGATGCGGGTGACCGTGAACCGCGCAGCAGCGGCGCGCAGCTCGAGGGGGAACGCGGCGCGGTCGTCGTCGGACCAAGGCATGGCGGCGCGGTGCGCGCCGACCAACGCCTCGGCCAGCGGCCTGCGCAGCCCGCCGTCCCAGCACCAGTCGTTGATGGCGACCGCGACGTCGTAGACCAGGCTGCCGGCGGACGCCTGCTCGAAGTCGAGCACCGCGGCGAGCGCGGCGCCGTCCCACAAGACGTTGTCACGAAAGAGATCGCCGTGGATGAGACCCGGCGTCGCGCGAGCCCGCAGCGCGGCGGCCGCGTCGAGCGCAGCCAGCTCGGACCCGAGCACAGTGATCGCCCCGGCCAGCGCAGGATCGTCGCGGGTGCTCAGGCTCGCGAAGCGGCGGTTGATGTCCGCGAAGCCGTAGATGCCGGCGCGCCAGGTCGTGGGCCCGCGGGCGCGACCGAGGAGGTGGATGCGCGCGAGGGCGGCCCCGACCGCGGTGGCGTCGGCGACGGAGACCTCAGCCGGACCGCGGGGCACGCCGTGGACCCAGGGGAAGGCGCTCACCAGGAGCCCACGGTGGGCCAGCCAGCGTGCGCCGTCGACGGTGCGGTGGGGCTTCGGCGTGGGCACGCCAGCCTCGGCCAGGGCCGAGACCAGCTCGGCCTCCCACGCAACGTCGGCGGCGGTCTTGCCTTCGTTGACCCGCACGAAGCAGCGGCCGCTCGTGCAGTCGAAGGCGAAGTTGGAGTTGATCGTGCCGGCCTCGATCGGGCGCACCGCGTGGACCTCGCCCAGCGCGAAGGCGGTCGCGATCGCGCGCGCGTCGTCGGCATCGAGCCGTGTGAACGTCGCCACCGCGCCAGCATAGTGGATCAGGTCCGGGTTATGGTCCCTCGGTGGACGACGCAGAACGAGCCGAGCTCGCGACGCGCCACCTGGATCTGCCGCGGCGTGCGGCGCGCCTGGTGTATCCGCGCGTGCGCGAGTACGTGGAGCTCGACGAGTTGATCGCGCTGGGCAACCTCGGGCTCACCGAGGCGGCGGGCCGCTACGACCCAACCTCGGGCGCGAGCTTCCGCACCTTTGCGTGGTACCGCGTGCACGGCGCGATCGTCGACGGCGTCCGCCGCATGGCCAACCTGCCCCGCCGGGTGTGGGCCCGCATGACGGCGCTGGTGGCGACCGCGGAGTACCTCGAGGCAGCGGCCACGCGCGCGACGATCGCGCGCGACACCGCGACCGCCGCGACCACCACCGATCAGCTCCGCGCGGTGAAGCAGGCGCTCGGCGCGATCCGCACGATGTACGTGGTGTCGATCGAGGGCTCGTCGGCCGATCGGGTCGCCCATCCCGGCGACCGGGCCGACGCGGCGCTCAACCGCGCGCAACAAGCGACCAAGCTGCGCAACGCCCTTGCCAAGCTGCCCGAGCGCGAGCGCCAGCTCCTCGACGCCCACTACACCGAGGGCAAGACCCTGCTCGACGCCGGCGCGGAGCTGGGGCTGTCGAAGTCGTGGGCCAGTCGGCTGCACGCGCGCGCGGTCGATCGACTGCGCGACTTGCTCGAAGACGATCCGGGCTAGCGGCGCGCTCGGCTGGCCGCGCTAGTTCTGCGAGGAGTCCGACAGCAGCGCGTGCCAGCGACGGACCGCTTCGGCCTTCGCGGGCTCGATCAGCTCGGCGACGGCGGCGATCTCCTCGGGATCGCCGGTGGGCGCGAACACCTCGGGCGGACACAGCACGAACGCCAAGACGTCGAGGGCGCTGCTGGGATCGGGGGTGAACCCGCTGGCGTACACGGTCTCGGCGGTCATGCAACACGGTCGCACCCGCGATCCGCTGGGGCAACTTTCCGTCGACGACGAGGAGATCTACTGGATGTCGAGGTCGACCTTTTCGACTTGGCACTCCACCTTCACCATGCGGACGTCTTCGCTGGCGACGTCCGACTTCTCGGGCGACACGTTGAAGATGTGGCAGCCCGTGAACTTGAACGTGCCGCGGACTTCCTTGGCGTTGTTGAAGAACGACAAGGTCGCGCTGGTCCTGGTGGCGCGCTCGCCGACGACGCTCTTCATGTGGATCGCGCGGAACGGCTCGGCGTCGGGCTCGGGCAGGTAGAAGACCAGGTTGGGCCACTCGAGCTTGCCGGTGGTCTTGGCGGCCTCGAGCCGCGTCCCGTGGTGGTACTCGATGATCTTCGCCTTCACGCTGAACGCGTCCACCTTGGTGACCCGGGCGGTGGTCTGGCTGCCAACGCCATCGAAGAGGAATTCGAAGTTGCACGCCGCGATGTGCTGTTGCGCCGCGTTGGACGGGTCGCGATCGTCCAGCGGCTTGCCGCTGCCCTTTTCGTAGACGATCTTCTCGGGGCTGATCGTGACCGTGATGTTGGCCGGGCCCTTGTCGTTGGCGTCGAACTTGGGAAAGTCGATGGCCGCGATGAGGGCCTCCTTGAACGTCCGCCGCGCCTTCTCGATGTAGTTGTAGTCCGCCGCGAGGAGCGCGCCGCTGCGCCGGGTGCCTTTGCCGTCGATGAAATCCTTCATCCACTGCCACAGCGGGCGGGCACCGGCGAGCGCCGTGACGAACTTGATGTCTTCGTACTTCGGCTTCGCGAGCTGCTTCCAGACGTCGCTGTAGTCACCGGCTTGATACGTCGCTACCTCCGTCTTGACCGATCCACCATCGATCGAGCGCAGCGTACCAATGATGGTCCCGTCGAGCTGGAGCGAGAAGTGTGCTGACGAATAGACATCTTGGTGGGCGGAGGCTTCTGACATGGATGGGACCTCGAGGGATGGTACACGAGGACGCGAGAGCGCCCCAGGCACGAGCAGTCCGCTACATGGTACGCTGAACGTCGTGGAATCCTTCCTCGCCCAAGGGCGGGCTGACCGCCGCTGATGACCGACCCTTCGGTTCCAAGTCAGCGGACCTCCACGACAAAGCCAGCCCCGCAGGGGTTCGCCAAGGGTGCCGGGCTGGGCGCGCTGGTGGTGATCCCGCTGTTTTCGCTAGGGATCTTCATCGCGAACCGGATGGGCCTCGGCGACCAGCGGCCCTCTATGATCGCGATCGTTCGACTCACGGTGGTCTTCGCGGGGCTGCCGGTGGTGGTGACCTGTGGCGGTGTGGGTCGCCTCGCAGCCCAAGGCAGCCGCCACGGTGGACGCTGGCGCGGCGCGTGGATCGGCGGACGCTCGCTCGCCGTCGCTGGCATCGCGCTCATCATCCTGGCGGCGGTGCCGACCGAGGTGATCCCGGGGTCGCGGGCCGGCTGGATCGCGCTGGCGGTGGTCGGGATGATGGGCGGCGCGCTGGGCGGCGCGCTGATCGGGCTGGCGTGCAGCGGCGAGCTGCCGACCCTGTCCGAGCTCGGCATGTGGCCGGCCGACGGCACGGTCGGCCATGCGATCGATCGGGTGGTCAACCGCGCCGCCGGCCAGCGGCGAGGCGCGCGCACCGCGCCCGTCGAGGATCCGGCTCGGCCCGGCGATCCCGCCGATCCGCCGGATCGATCGTGAGCGAGCGCGACGACTCGCTGCGCCCGCTCGCGCTGGCGCTGGTCGCGAGCGTGCTGCTGTGGCAGGTGCCGTTCGGCGCGTACCTGCTCTACCCGTTCAAGCTGTTTGGCACCTGGCTCCACGAGGGCAGCCACGCCATCGCGATGCTGGGGACCGGCGCCGGCTTCGCGCGCATGCAGATCTTCCGCGACGGCAGCGGGCTGGCCCTCGCGCTGCGCCCATCGGGACCAACCGCGGGCGCGTTCATCGCCGCGGCCGGCTACATGGGCGCGCCGCTGTGGGGCGCGGCGATCCTGGCGATCGCGCGCGATGAGCGTGGGGCGCGGCGCGTGCTGGTCGCGCTGGGCCTGCTCCTGGGCGCGACCGCGCTGGCCTCGATCGCCAACTACTTTGGCCAGGTCGCGCTGGGCGTGACCGGCGTGGGCTTCTTGCTGCTGGCGGCGATCCCGCGGCCGCGCTGGCACCTGGCCCTCGCCCACCTGGTCGCAGCGCAAGCCTGTATCGGCGCGCTGGTCGACATCCGGGTGCTGTACCGGCCCAACTTGGTCGTCGACGGCAAGGTCGTCCGGGATTCGGACGCTCACTCGATGGCGCTGGCCTCGTTTGGCACCGACGCCAACTGGGCGGTGTGGCTGTGGGCCTCGATCTGGCTGGCGTGGTCGCTGGGGATCCTGTTCTTCGCGCTGTGGCGGGTGCGGCAGCGCATGAACCGCGTCAGTGGATCGCTTCTTTCGGGTCGGTGAGCTGCGGGCGCGCCGACCACGGGCGCGCCTCGAGATGGAGATGATCGTGGTGGGCGTCGTCGTAGTCGGGCGACAGCACCAAGTAGAACAGGCCCGAGCGCACGAGCTGGCACTGCAGGACCTTGAGCACCGCGCCAGCCTGCGTCATGGGCTGACCGACGCAGTCGGTGCCGTCGCCGAGGCCGGGCTCGAAGTCGAGCGTGACGGCGAGGAGGCCGAGGTCGGCGCCGGTGAAGCGCGGCACGTCGATGGCGAGCCCGAACGAGTGCTTGGAGCGATGGTTGGTGCCGCGGACGTTGCGTACCGAGTACGCCGACGACCAGCGGGCCTCGGTGATGCCGACGGCGAGGAAATAGCGGCCGGCCTCGGCCAGCGAAACTGCCAAGGAGCAGTCGATCACGAGCGGATCCTTGCCGGGCGCCCTCCAGACCACACCGCCGAGGGCGCCGCTCAGCGTCACCGCGTCGGCGATGCCGGCGCGCTGGGCGGGCGTCCAGGCGAGGCCCCGCGCGTCGAGCTCGGCGTGGCACAGAGCGTCGGCGCCAGCAGCGCGAGTCGCGGCGAGGGTCGCTAGCGCGGCGACGAGGAGCGGGACGCAACGGCGCATGGTGACGACGCTACGGTGCGGTGAGCCGCGAGGCGAGTTTTTGCCAGCCGTCGCTACGGGTTGGCTTCACCGTCGATGAACTTGCCCATGGCCCGGAACTTTCGATAGCGCTGCTCGACCAGCTCCTCGGGGCCCAGCGCCGAAAGCTCGCGCAGGTGCCGTTTGAGCGCGATGCGGATCTTGTTGGCGGTGACCGCGGCATCGCGGTGCGCGCCGCCGGGCGCCTCGGGGATGATCTCGTCGCAGATGCCGAGCGAGACCAGGTCGGGCGCGGTGAGCTTGAGCTGGGCCGCAGCCTCGGGGATCTTGGTCGGGTCGCGCCACAGGATCGACGCGCAACCCTCGGGCGAGATGACCGAGTAGATCGAGTACTCGAGCATGAGGATGCGGTCGGCGACGCCGAGCGCGAGCGCGCCGCCCGAGCCGCCCTCGCCGATGACGACGGAGATGACCGGGCACGCCAGGCTCGCCATCACCTGCAGGGACTTGGCGATGGCTTCGGCCTGGCCGCGCTCCTCGGCGCCGAGGCCGGGATAGGCGCCGGGCGTGTCGATGAAGCACAGGATCGGTCGGCGGAACCGCGACGCCAGCCGCATCAACCGCGTGGCCTTGCGATAGCCCTCGGGCCGCGCCATGCCGAAGTTGCGCAGCATGTTGTCTTTGGTGTTCTTGCCCTTCTGGTTGCCGAGGATCAGCACCTCCCAGGCATCGAACCGCGCCATGCCGCCGATGATGGATGGATCGTCGTGGAAGCTGCGGTCGCCGTGCAGCTCGACGTAGTCCTCGGTGAGGAGGCGCACGTAGTCGAGCGTGAGCGGCCGACCCGGGTGCCGCGACAGCTGGACCTTCTGCTGCGCCGACAGCTCGGCGAAGACCTCCTTCTGAAGCTTGCGGGCCTTGCCCTCGAGCTTGCGAATCTCCGACGAGAAGTCGACGGTGGGCGTGGAGAGGCCGCGCAGCTCGGCGATCTTGCGCTCGAGGTCGATGATGGGTCGCTCGAACTCGAGGACCTGACGGTCGGAGGCGATGTCGCTCATGGGCCGGGCTCGGTCAGATACGCCCGCAGCGACGCGAGGTCAACCTCGGCGAGGTCGCTCGCCCACTCGACGGCGTGCTGGCTGCGGTACCAGGACAGCTGGCGACGGGCGTAATGGCGTGAATTCCTTTTCACCAGCTCGATCGCGCGCGAAAGGTCGAACCGTCCGTCGAGATGATCGTGCAGCTCGGCGTAGCCGATGGCCTGCTGCGAGCGCAGCGGGGGCGCGAAGCCGGCAGCCCGCAGCGCGCGCACCTCGTCGAGGAGGCCGGCGGCCAGCATGGCGTCGACGCGGGCGTCGATGGCGCGGTACAGCGCGGCGCGCGGCGGGGCCAGCCCGACCAGGCGGTGCGGATAGCGGGCGGGCACGGTGCGGTGATCGTGGCGGCGATGATGCTCCGACAGCGCCACCCCGGTCGTGGCGACGACCTCGAGGGCGCGGGTGACCCGCTTGCGATCGTGGCGGTCGATGCGGGCCGCGCTGTCGGGATCGACGGCGTGCAGCTCGGCGTGCAGCTCGGCGAGCGGGCGGGCGTCGAGGCTGGCCCGCAGCGCGGGGTCGGCCGGCGGACCCTCGAACAGGCCGTAGAGGAGCGCCCGCACATACAGGCCGGTGCCACCGCACACGATCGCGGGCACGTCGCGGGCCGCCAAGTCGGCCAGCGCGGCGTCGGCGAGCGCGGCGAAGCGGGCCGCGGTCATCTCGTCGGCCGGGCTGGCGACGTCGAGCAGGTGGTGCGGCGCGCGAGCCCGCTCGTCGGCGCTGGCCTTGCCGGTGCCGAGATCCATGCCGGCATAGACCTGCTGCGAGTCGGCGCTGATGATCTCTGCGCCGGTCGCGGCGGCCAACGCGAGGGCGAGCGCGGTCTTGCCGGCGCCGGTCGGCCCGACGATGACGACCAAGCGTCTCACGTGCGGCCGAAGCGTCGCGCGATCTCGCTGGTCCCAATGCGCAGCAGCACGGGCCGGCCGTGCGGACAGTGGGCGCGGAAGTCGACGTCGTCCATCTGGCCCAAGAGCGCGGCGACCTCGTCGGACGCCAGCACGTCACCGGCGCGCACGACCGAATGGCAAGCGACCGTGGCGAGGACGTGATCGAGGTGCTGGTCGACCGCCCGCGAGCCGCCGCGATCGGTGAGCTCGCCGAGCAGCTCGCGCAGGACGAATTCGGGATCGTGGCGCAGGCCGGCGGGCACGGCCTTGACGGCGATCGACGTGCCGCCGAAGGGCTCGACGTCGAAGCCGACCCGGGCCAGGACGGTGGCGCTGTCGGTGGCGAGGGCGGCCTCGGCGGGTGGCAGCTCGAGGATCTGGGGGAACAGGAGGCGCTGCACGGCGATCTCGTCGCGATCGGCGCGCTCGCGCAGGCGCTGGAAGGCGACGCGCTCGTGGGCGGCGTGCTGGTCGATGAGGACGAGCTCGCCGTCGCCTTCGCAGAGAAGGTAGGTGCGATCGAGCTGGCCGAGGTAGCGGAGATGAGCGAAGTAGCCGGGACGGGACCCGGTGGCGGAGGCCGGATCGGTGACCGGATCCGTGACCGGATCCGTGACCGGATCCGTGACCGGATCCGTGACCGTATCCGTGACCGGATCCGTGACCGTATCCGTGACCGTATCCGTGACCGTATCCGTGACCGGATCCGTGACCGTATCCGGGTCGGTGACGGGGGCGGTGAGCCGGCTGCGCTGCTCGACGCGATCTTTGACCTGGCCCCAGGTCGGCCCGCGCTCGAAGGCCATGGAGCCTTGGTGGGCGGGCGCGCGTCCGATGCCGCCGAGGGGGAACAGCGAGCGGACGGTGTCGGCGGCGTAGCGGCTGGCGAGATCGTCGGCGCGGCGCGGGCGCGGCGTCCAGCCCGGTGGCGCGGTGGCGGCGGTGGCGTGCATCTGCACGCTCGAGCTCGACGCGCTCTCGCCGAGCCAAGGGGCGGCGGCGACCCCGGCACGGACGGCGTGACGGACCGCGGCGGCGACCGCGGAGGGATCGGAGAAGCGCACCTCGAGCTTCTGGGGATGGACGTTGATGTCGATCTCGCCGCCGGGCACGTCGACGAAGACCACCGCGACCGGGTATCGGCCGCGCGGGACCAGCTCGCCGTAGCCCATGGTGACGGCCTGGAGCAGGCCGCGATCGCGCACCCAGCGCCGGCCGGCGAAGAGCTGCACGCCGCGCGACGTGGTCTGGGCCAGCTCGGGCGCGGCGAGGAAACCGCGGACCTGCACACCGCCCTCGGTGTGCGCGACCTCGTGCAGCCGATCGGCGAGGCGGGTGCCGAGGAGCGCGCGGACCCGGGCCGCCAGCGTCGACGGCGCGACCTCGACGGCGGGCCGGCCGTTCTGGCGCAGCCGGAACCCGACCTCGGGATGGGCGAGCGCGAGCCGGATGATGGTCTCGGTGACGTGGGACGCCTCGGTGGCCTCGCCGCGCAGGAACTTGAGACGCGCCGGCACGTTGGCGAGCAGATCACGCACGACGACGGTGGTGCCGGGCGCAGCGCCGGCCGCCGCCTCGCTCACGATCGTGCCATTGTCGACGGTGACGGCGACCGCCTCGTCGCTGCCCCGCACGCGGGTCGTGAGCGTGAGCCGCGACACCGACGCGATCGAGGGCAGCGCCTCGCCGCGAAAGCCCATGGTCACCAGCGTCATCAGGTCGTCGACCTGCGTGAGCTTGGACGTGGCGTGGCGGGTGAGCGCGAGCCGGGCGTCGGCGGCGTCCATGCCGGAGCCGTCATCGACCACGCGGATCGAGCGGCGCCCGCCGCCGTCGACGTCGATGCTGATGGTCCGCGCGCCGGCGTCGAGGGCGTTCTCGACCAGCTCTTTCACGACCGAGGCCGGTCGCTCGACCACCTCGCCCGCGGCGATCTGATCGATGACCGGATCGGGGAGGACGGCGACGCGACCCACGGCGTGGCGGTACCACGGATTGCGCGGCGCCGACACCTTCCTATAGTGTTGCCGCATGGCGATCGGAACCAACGGCAGCGCCGCGCGCCCGCGACGCGCCACCGGCCGCGTGGTCGCCATCACCGGCGCGTGCACCTATCTCGGCGGCGAGCTGGTCCGCCAGCTCGAGGAGGACACCCGCTACGCCAAGGTGCTGCTGCTCGACGTGCGCGAGCCGCCGGTGCTGGCCGAGGGCATCACCAAGGCGCGCTTCTATCCCATCGATCTGACGCAGCCGACCATCGACGGCGAGATCGCGACCCTGCTGGCGCGTGAGGGCGTCGACACCGTCGTGCACGGCGCGTTCCTCGCCCATCCGACTCACGCCACCGAGTGGGCCCACGAGCTCGAGGACGTCGGCACGATGCACGTGCTCAACGCATGCGCGGCGGCGCCCCCGCAGCGGTTCGTCATGCTGGGCACGACCATGGCGTACGGCGCCTACCCTCACAACCCGAACTACTTGTCCGAGACCGCCGAGCTGCACGGCCACCGCGACTCGCGGTTCATCAACGACAAGGTGCGCGCCGACAAACAGGCGCAGCGCTTCGCGCGCGAGCACCCAGGCGTGCAGGTCGCGGTGCTGCGGTTCGCGCCGATCCTGGGGCCGACCATCTCGACGTTGCACACGCGGTTCTTCGGACGGCTGGCCGCGCCGGTGATGGCGGGCCACGATCCCCTGCTCCAGTTCCTGCACGAGCAGGACGCGGCGTGGGCGCTCAAGCTCGCCGTCGACGGCGATGCCACCGGGCCGATCAACATCGTCGGCAAGGGCGTGTTGCCGTACACGACCGTGCTCGCGCTCATGGGCCGGGTCGCGCTGCCGATGCCGTACCTGATCGCGCGCGCCGGTGCCAAGGCGCTGTGGGCGACCCAGGTGCTGTCGTCGCCGCCGAGCTTCCTCGACTACCTGTTGTACGTGTGCGTCGCCGACGGCAGCAAGGCGCGGCGCGAGCTGGGCTTCACCGCGCGGTTTTCGATCAAGCGCACCATCCTCGACTTTCTCGGCGCCTCGCCCGAGGACGGCGCCACCGACATCGCCAGCTCGTTCGCGTGACCAGGCCGTGACCTCGATGCCCAACGATCCCACCGACCCGACCGATGACCTGGCCGATGACCTGGCCGACGATCTGGCCGACGACGACGACGCCGCCGACGGCTGGCCCAGCGGCGCACCCGACGCCTCGGCGGTGGCCGATGCCAGCTGGCCCGACGACGACGTCTTCCTGGGCGGCGAGGCGTCGCTGGCGCCCCACGCCTCGCAGGACCACTACCCGAGCATGCTCGACGACTCGACGGAGCTGGGCGCCGAGCAGCGCGAGATCGAGCGCCGCCTCGAGGGCGGTCGCACGCCGGTCTACCCGCTCGACGCCCGCCGGCCGTTGCCGCTCGAGTTCGTGTGGAAGCGCTGGCGCACCTTCGCGATGCGCGGCCGATCCGACGTGGTAGATGATTTCGGCAGGGATCCCATCGCGACCGCGCGCTGGGAGTGGGTGCTCGACTTCCTCTACAGCAAGTGGTTCCGGGTCGAGGTCACCGGCCTCGAGCACGTGCCCGACGAGGGCCGCGCCCTGCTGGTCGCCAACCACGCCGGCAGCCTGCCCTACGACAGCGCGATGGTGATGCACGCGGTCCGCCGCGATCATCGGGCGCGCCGCGACGTCCGCCCGCTCGTCGAAGACGCGGTCTTTCATCTGCCCTGGCTGGGGCCGCTCATGAACCGCATCGGCGGCGTGCGGGCCTGCCCCGAGAACGCCGAGCGCCTGCTCGCCAACGACGAGCTGGTCGCGGTGTTTCCCGAGGGCGTGAAGGGCATGAGCAAGCTGTGGCGTGATCGCTATCGGCTGCAACGCTTCGGGCGCGGCGGGTTCATCAAGCTCGCGCTGCGCAGTCGCGCGCCGCTCATCCCGGTCGCGGTGATCGGCGCGGAAGAGGCGCTGCCGCTGCTCGGGCGCATCACCTGGTTCGCCCGCAACGTCGGCATTCCCTACGTGCCGGTGACGCCGACCTTCCCGTGGCTGGGCCCGGCGGGGCTCTTGCCGTTGCCGAGCAAGTGGCGCATCGCCTTCGGCGAGCCGATCGACCTGGCCGGCGAGTACGGTCCCGACGCCGCCGAAGATCGCCTGTTGGTCGGACGCCTCGCCGAACAGGTGCGCGCGCAGGTGCAGGGCATGGTCGACGCGCTCCGCAAGTCTTGACCGGTGCGGGCGCGACCCGCGTGTTACCTTCACGCGCGAGCGGGTCGCCATGGACAAAGCCGATGAAGTCGTCGCGCAGTGGCTGGAGGTCGCCCGGGGTCTCTTGGGCGAGGGCGACGACCGCCGCACGCTGGCCCGGGCCAACGAGGCCATCAACCAGGCCATTGGCCTGCGGCCCGAGCTGCCGCGCGCGTGGCTGGTGAAATGTCAGGTGATGGCGGCGCTGGGCGACGACGTGTCGGCGCTCGCGGCGGCCGAGCGTGCGGTCCAGCTGGCGCCGACCTCGGCCCACGCTCACTACTGGCGGGCGGCGGTGCTCGGCGATCTCGGCCACGTCCGCGACGGGCTCGGCGCGATCGATCGCGCGTTCCTCCACGCCGGGGAGCGCGACGCCTGGCTCCTCGAGGATCTGTACTACGAGAAGGCGACGATGCTCGAGGCGCTGGGCGAGCGTGAGGCCGCGCGCGCCACCTTCGAGGCCGGGCTCGAGCGCTGCCCGTCGTCGGTGCTGCTGCGCTCGGGCCTCGAGCCCATGGCGGCGCCGCGGGCCGGCGCGACGCTCAAGCTGTTGCGCGGCGGCCTGACCTGACCCGGGTCAGCGCTCAGCCGGCGAGCCACCATCCGACGAGCGCGGCGAGGATGACGGCGACGGCGAGGGCGACGGTCTTTCCGAGACGCTGCGGCGTGGTCCGCGCGGTGCGGAGCGGGCCGGTCGGGACCCGACCGCGCCGCACGACCGGATGACGGCCGGTCGCGGGCACGATGGGCGGTCCGGGGTCGATCCCGATGCCGGCTTGGGCCGCCAGCCGGCGCGCGACGTAAGAGGTCGCGGTGAGCGCGCGCTCGCCCTCCTCGCGCGGATCGAACTCGACGAAGCGCGGCTGCTCGCCGTCGCCGACCAGCGCGGGCAGCGACGCGTCGTCGAGATCGACGATCACGGCGGTGATGTTGTCGGCGCCGCCGGCGGCACGCGCGGCGTCACACAGCGAGCGGGCCCGGGCGCCGGGGCTGGCGCGCCCGTCGAGGATCGCCTGGAGCGTCGACAAGCCGAGCTGGTTGTACAGACCGTCCGAGCAGATCAGCACCCGATCGCCGCGCCGCAGCGCGACCATCGACAGCGAGGGCTCGACATCGGGCGCGACGCCGAGCGCTTGCAAGATCGTGGCGCCGCCAGCCAGCGCAGCCTCGGCGGGGTCGCGGCCGGCGCCGACCAGCGCCGAGGTCAGGGTCTGATCGCGCGTGATCTGCGTGAGCTGCCCGGCCCGCAGCAAGTACGCGCGCGAGTCACCGACCTGCGCGGCGATGAGCTGACCGGCGCACACGCCGATGGACGACAGCGTCGTGCCCATGCCGCGCAGGCTGGCCTCGCGCTCCGACTCGTCGAAGACGCGCTGGTTGGCGCTGCGCACGGCGCGCCGCATGAGCCGCGCGAAGACCTCGGGATCGTCGGTGGTGTGGGCCTCGCGCATCTCGCGCCAGGTGGTGCGCACGGCCAGCTCGGAGGCGACCTCGCCGCCGGCGGCGCCGCCCATGCCGTCGCAGACCAGCGCGAACAGGCCGCGGGCGCCGGTCGAGGCGAGCGCGGCGTCGCCGTCGAACAGCTCGCCGGCGTCGAGATCGCCGATCGCGAACGCGTCCTCGTTGCGATCGCGGATGCGCCCGATGTCGGTGGCGCCGGAGCCGATCACCGCCGCAGTTCGATGCGGAACAGCTGATCGCCGAGGCGCAGGTGCTCGAGGTGCTTCACGGTGCCAGGCCCGGTGAGCCGCACGAACGTGCCGTTGGAGCTGTTGAGGTCGGTGACCATGGCGCGCTGACCGTCCCAGCCGATGGTGCAATGGCGGCGCGACAGGAACGCGTCGTCGCCAAAGACGATGTCGCCCTCCTCGCGGCCGAGCACGATCTCGTCGTCGTTGAGGTGGCGGACGTCGCGGATGCCACCCGACGGCAAGAGCTGCGACAGCCGGCCCCACGGCTCGCGCGGCGGCGAGCCGAACATCGCGACGCCGTGGCGGACCAGGGCGGCCGGTGACTTCTCGTCGTTCTCGAGGCGCTCGAAGCGCAGGACCTCGCGGCCGATCAGCAGGATCGTGCCGTTGGCCAGTTCGACCGGGCGATCGATCTTGCGGTAGACGCCGTTGAGCGAGTCGAGCGGCGTGACCCGCGCGCCCTCGGCCACGGCCTCGAGCCGAGCGTGGGCGCGGGCCAGGAAGCGATCCTGCTCGATCGAGATGTCGGCGCCGGTGCGGCCGACGACGACGAACTCGCCGGTCAGCGGGTAGCGCTCACCGTCGGAGCCGTCGCGGTTGACCGAGACCGCGATGCCCCAGCTGGTGGTGGCCGGCGTGGGCGCGGTGGCGAGCGCGGCGGCCGCGGCCTGGGCGGCCTGGGCCGGGGCCGAGCGCAGCCGCGCGGCGTCGAGGTTGGGCGCGGCCAGCGTGCCGCCGAGCGCGTCGATGGGCGCGGGCGACGAACCCGCGCCGGGCGACGAGGCCGGGCCCGACGCGGCGGCGGCGATGGAGATCCGGAAGCCGCACTGCTGGCAGAAGGCGAAGCCGGGCTGGATCGGGGCACCGCAGCGCGGACACGCGGAAGCCACTCCGACGGGCGGGGCCATCGGCGGCGGCATCATCGGCGGGGCCATCGGCGGCGGGGCCATCGGCGGCGGGGCCATCGGCGGCGGCATCATCGGCGGCGGCATCATCGGCGGTGCCGGCATGGGTCCGGGCGCGCCGCCCAGGTACGGCGTCGGCAAGATGCCCGCGCTCGGCGGCGCGAGCACCGTCCCGCAGTTGCGGCAAAAGCGCATCGTCGTCGGGTTCTCGGTCCGGCACGCCGGACAGGTTACGAGCAACCCCGGGCCGCCCGGCGCAGTCGAACCCGTGGGTCCCCCACCGGCGGGCCCACCAGCTGGCGGACCGCCGAAGCCGAATCCGCTCACGGGTCCGAGCGGCGTCCCGCAGTTGAGACAGAAGCCGGCACCCGGCGGATTATCGTGACCACACTTCGAGCAACGCACGGTCGAGGACGCGAGCCTACCAGCATGTGGGGGGCGTTCGCGCGCTCTCGCCGCGCTCTTTCGGCGACGGACGGGCGCCCCGGCGGTTTGCATGCCGCAAGCCCACTTGATAAGACGCTGCCTCCCCCGATGGCCGCTCGTCTCCTCTGCGTCTCGATCCTGGCGCTCGCGCTCGCCGTCGGCGCGTGCACCGGCACCGCCCAGCGCACCGCGCCCTTCCGATCGCGCCCCGACGTGGTCCTGGCCGGCGACCTCCGCGGCCCGTTCAGCGGCCGGGTGCTCGACAGCTCGACCCGCTCGCCGGTGACCGGCGCCCTGGTCTACGCGACCTGGACCTTCGAGCGCGGCCACGGCTTGCCGATCGCGGCCGGGTTCAAGGAGGCGGTCGCCTCGACCGACGCCAACGGCCGCTACCGCATCGCCGCGCTGGCCCAGGTGCCGCCGGGCACGCGCCTCACCGATTTTCGCCTCGTCATCTACAAGCGCGGTTTCATCGCCTATCGCAGCGACCGCCGGTTCAGCGATTTCGGCGCTCGTCGCGATTTCGCCCAAGAGTACAACGCGGTCGAGCTCGAGCGCTGGCGGCCCGAGCTGTCCCACGCCCGCCATGTCCGCTTCGTTGGCGGCGGCGGCGTGATCGCCGCGGTCACCAACTGGGAGATCGAGGCCGCCGTCGTCGAGCTGGCCGAGCGCGGCAACGACGTCCCGGGCGCCGATCGGGTCGGCCCATACCTGGTCGCGGCTCAGCTCCTGTCCGAGGCCGACATCAAAGCCCGCACCAAGTACGACGGCAACTTCGAGACCGGCCCGCTCGGTGACGAGCCCGACACCGCGAGCTACTCGTCGCAGCACTACAAAGCCCTCAACCGCAACGAGAGCTGGGACGTCGCGGTCCGCATGTGGCGGCTCGATCCAGCCGCCGCCCTCGACCGCTACGACGAGCTGCGCAGCGGCCTGCCCACCGTCGACGAGCGCGACGAGATCGCGTCCAAGTCGCTGCGCGCGATCGAGAACGACATCAACGGCATCGCGTTCCTCGACGGACAGCGCGGCCTGGTCGTGCTCATCACCTGCGGCAAGAGCCAGTGCCCGAACCCCGAGGACGTGGTGAGCTTGGGCCAGACCATCCACCGCCGCATCCGCGAGCTGTGGCCGCTCACGCGCCCACTGGTCGGCCCGGACGCAGGAGGTACGCCATGAAGTCGCTCGCTCTGGTCGCTGGGTTCCTCGGCGTCGCCCTCGCGGCCACCCCGCGCGCCCAGGCCTGGGAGACCACGACCCACGTCGGCCTCGCCGAGCAGGCGGCCCTCGCCGCCGACCTCGACGGTTGGTTGCGCTCGCTGGGCCTCAGCGGCGGCATGTTCGAGGCGCTGACGGTGCCGCCGGCCGACGCGCCGACCCTGTTCGAGGCGCTGGCTCGCCACTCGCCGATCGACGGCTACGTCCCTGACACCCGCGGCGAGCAGCCGGCGCTGTCGTGGCTGCTGGCCGGCGCAGCGATCGCCGACGCCAACCCGACCTGGGCCGCGAACCACTTCTTTGACCCCAGCACCGGCGCGGGCTGGCAGGCCCCTCGTCGGGGACCCGCCGGCCACGTCGACGATCTGGCCCGCGGCATCGCCGCACCGCCGGCCCGCGGCGTGCCCGCGCCCGACTGGGCCGCCAGCGCGGCGAACCCGCTGGGCCTGACCGGCTTCCTCGATCAGTACGAGAAGGCGATCCGCGGGGCGACGCCCGGCGAGCGCGGCCGTGCCTTGGCCGGCGCGCTCATCGCCGCCGGCGCGGTCATGCACACGCTCGGCGATCTGAGCTCGCCGACCCACGCGCGCGGTGATAGCGCCGCGCACCTCGCCCCGATGAGCGACGTGCCCGGCGACGGCGGTGCGCGCTTCGAGCGCCTGGTCGCGATCGGCTGGGGCCGCCTCGGCGTGCCAGCGGCGGCCATGGTGGCGACCCGCCCGACCTTCCGCGACTTCTTCACCGCGCCCGGCGTCGATCTCAACAGCGCCGGCCTCGCCGACTGGACCGCCGCGCACTTCTTCTCCGAGGGTACCCTGCCCCGCAGCCTCGACAGCGTCGGGCGCGGCAGCCGCGAGGCCCAAAAGCGCGCGCTGACTCGCTCGCTGCGTCGCCCGATGCCGAGCCTGCCCTCGCAGCTCGGCCTGGTCGCGGCGACCCAGCGCGACGGCACCACCTTGCGCGACGGCCGCGGCACCTGCCTGGCCCGCTATCGCGTCGAGCGCGGTCGCCTGAGCTGGTATCTCGACGACGACTGCCAGCTCGAGCAGGCTGCGGTGATCTTGCCGGTGGCGGCCGGATACGAGGCCGCGATGCTGCGATGGCTCAGCCGCGGTCAGCTCGGCATCAGCGCTGACAAGCAGCGCACGGTCGCGGTCACCGCCCGGGGCCTGGTGCTCCGCGCCGGCACGGTGACGCTGCTCGCCGAGGACGGCCGGGGCCTGCGCACCGTGGTCGCGAGCGCGCCGGTCACCAGCGCGCTCGACGGCGAGGCCCTGGCCAGCGCGGTCTTCCCGGCCGAGGCCCGGCGCGCCATCGCCCTCTATCGCGGCCTCGACGGCAACGGCGAGCCAGTCGTGTCGGTCGGCTTCGTCGACCTGTGAGGCCGGCGTCGTGAGTCGCAAGCGCAAGCGCGGGGGAGACTCCGCGCGCGACGACGACACCACCGTCGACCGCATCATGGCGGCCCTCGAGCGCTGGCCCGACGGCATGCACGATCTCGGCGAGCCGCGCATCGACGTGCCCCTCGACTGGCCGGCCGCGCTCGCCGATGTCTACCTCGCCTTCGACGGCGGTCGGCTGTTCAGCGACAGCATCTCGCTGGTCACGATCGCCGACGCGCCGGCCTGGGACGACCACGGCCGCCTCGCGATCGCCGAGTGGCTGAGCGAGCCGGTGACGGTCGACCGCGCCGGCGCGGTGTGGCGCCACGATCCCGAGACCGGCGAGGAGCTGATCGATGGCACCGGCTTCGATCGCTGGCTCTACGGCGCGATCGAGGCCACGGCGCTGCTGTTCGAGGAGGATGGTGAGTTCCGCGACGACGTGTTCACCGACGACGGCGAGCTGACCGCTGACGTCGCGCTGGCCCAGGCCAAGGCCCAGGTGCGGCGCGACGCCCGGGCCCCGGGCCCGCGCTGGCGGCTGGCGCGTCAGCTGGTGGCCCGCGGCGATCTCGACACCGCGCGCGCCGAGCTCGAGGAGGTCGTGGCCCGCGCACCGACTCAGGCCTGGGCCTGGCTCGATCTGGCGCGCATCTCCGAGCGGCTGGGCGCCCTGGCCAACGCGGTCGACGAGGCCGAGGCCGCCGCCGACGCCGACTCGACCCACGAGCATCGCGCGCACTTCCTCGCCGAGGCCGCGCGCCTGGCGGTGATGGCCGGCGACGAGCCGCGCCGCACCATCCTGTCGGCCCGCGCCCTCGCCCTCGATCCGGGCTTGGTGGCCGGTCAGCTGGCCGGTGCCCAGGATCGCGTCGACGACGGCGACCTCGCGACCGCGGCGCACCTGGTATCGCTGGCCCGCGCGATCGCGCCCCGCGATCTGAACGCGATGGATCTGGCGCGCCGCATCGACGCCGCGCGCTCCGAGAACTGACCGCCACCGGCCGGCGCCAGTGACCGCGGTCACGCAGGCCTCGCGGGCCGGAGTCGTCGTGAGCGTCGCGCGTGCGAGGAGAGCTGCCCCGGCGACGTGCCAACCTCGTGCTCGGTGGAGCGCGCCAGTTACAGCGAGTGTCGCAACGTCTGCGACCAAGCGGCAGGCCCCGGCGGTGGGACCTGCTGCTACTGCGAGGACGGTGACTGGAAGAAGCTGTACGTCTGGTGCGGTCCGGGGATCGACGCCGGAGTCGACGCGCCCGACGCCGCCGCGACCGACGCGCTCGACGACGCCGGGGTCGACGCGTTCGACGATGCCGCGACCGACGCGCCGTGATCAGCCGTTTTCGATTCGCAACCGCGATCAGAAGCTGATCTGGTGGCGCCACGATACCTGAGCGCCGCGGCCCAGCGTGGTCGCGCCGACCACGTCGCGCACGCAGGCGACGACGCGATCGGGCAGGTCGGTGTCGACGATGTTGAGATAGCGGATCGTGCCCGAGGCCTGCACACCGATCTCGAGCTCGACGTGGGTGCCGTCGGCGAGGCCCTGCTTGGCGAGCGAGCGCACGCAGCCGCGCAGCTGGGTCTGATCGATCGCGCGCGACAGCTCGAGGAGGCGGGCCCGGCGCGCGGCAGCGGTGCCGCTGGCGGCCAGCGCGGGCTCGGCGGTCGTCGGCGCGGCGGCCAGGACGATCGGCTTGTCGACCGACGAGGCGTCGACCTCGATCCACTGGCCGGGGCGCGCGCGGCCGGTGCCGTCGGTGCTCTCGATCAGGTGCCGGCCCGGCGCGACCCGCCGCCACACCGAGCCGGCGCCGATGATGACGCCGTCGACGGCGACGGGCTGCCCGGGAGGCACGACCAGGGCCAGGCCGGCGGTGGTGCGATAGATCGTGTCGGGATCGGTCCACTGCGCGAGGGCGGCGGGTCGCGCGGCGAGCAGCTCGCCGAGCTCGGCCTGGCTCATCGGCCGGGCGGCGCGCCCCAAGAGGGGATCGCGATCGCCGACCTCGAGGGCCTGGCCGGCGCCCAGCTCGACCGCGGCGACGCCGTCGGAGGAGACCGCGACCCGACCGTGCTCGCACGCGACCGCGACCCGCTCGCCGAGGCGCTCGACGCGGAACGCGGTGCCGCGCACCTCGATGACGCGCTCGCCAGCTCGCACCGTGAAGCGCTGATCGGGCCCGCGATGGCTGACCTCGACGTCGACGCGGCCAGCGTCGCCGAGGGCCAGCTCGACGGCGCCGAGATCGAAGCGAGCCAGCGACAGGGTCGAGTGCGGGCCGACCGTGAAGGTCGAGCCGTCGCCGAACTGCGCTGACAGCCGGCCACCGTCGGTGGTGACCTGATCACCCGCGACGATGGCGTGGGCACCGATGGCGTTGCCGCCCACGATCGCGCGGCCGTCGGCGGTGGCGATCGCCCCGCCCTCCTCGACGAGCGTCACCACGCCGACCAGGGGCGTCGGGGCGGCGCTGGCCACCGGAGCTGGCGCGGGCGTGCCGATCGCCACCGGCGTCGCGACGCGAGGCGCGGGCGGACGCACCTGCCACCCCACGATCGCGGCGGCGGCGGCGGCCAGCCCGAGGGCCGGCACCGCGAGCGTCCAGCGGGCGCGACGCGGCGTCCGCTCGACCGGGATCGCGGTCTGCGAGCCGGTGCCGAGAGTCCAGTAGGTTTGGGCGCGGATGCGATCCCAGCGCAGCTCGGGCGATGGTCTCGCGGCCAGGTCGGGGAACGTGGCGCGGGCCGCGCGCACACGCTCGAAGGCGCGGCGACAGTCGGCGCAGCGGTCGACGTGGCGGTGCGCGCGCGCGGCGCCGCGGGCGCTCACGGTCCCGGCTGCCAGCGCCGCGAGACGATGGGGTGCGAGATGACTCACGATGCGTCCTTGGCCGGTGACGGGCCCAACCCGGAGGCAGCGCCGCCGTCCGCTCCCTGGCTGGCGATGATCTCGTAGAACTCGCGGCGCGCGTAGAACAGGCGGGTCCGTACCGTGACCGGGTTCGAATCGACGAGATACGCGATCTCCTTGAGGCCGCGGCCCTCGATCTCGTGCAGGTAGAGGACGATGCGCTTCTTGGGCGGCAGCTTCTCGAGGGCGGCGTAGACCCGCTCCTGATCCTGGCGGCGCTCGAGGGCGCGCTCGGGCGACTCGGGCCGCTCGACCGCGCTCGAGTCGTTGGCGGCCAGCTCCAGATCGGCGACCGCGATCGGCGGCGGGCGCCGCGACCGGGTGCGCATCTTGCCGTAGGCGACGTTGACGCAGATCCGGTAGAGCCAAGTCGCCAGCTGGGCCTCGTGGCGGAAGTTTGCCAGGCCGCGGAACGCGATGACGAAGACCTCCTGCACCAGGTCGTCGAGCTCGCCGCGATCGCCGAGCACGCGAAACAGGTTGGCGGCGACCGCGCGGCGGAAGCGGTGATACAGCTCGTCGTGGGCGGCCCGCTCGCCGGCCTTGCAGCGGGCGACGAGCTCGCGCTCGTCGATCCGCGCCAGGGAACTGGCGGGAGGATCGTTGCGATGCGGAGTCTTGGCCACGACAGCGAGCATAGCTGGAGGTACCTCTCCAGCGGTCAGTGTCCGGATCACGCCGCGAGGTTCACGCCGGCGCGCACGGGAGATCGCCTCTGCAAGTCCGCGGCGTTACCGGCGCACCGGCCGGGCGTCGAAGCTCAGATCGTCGTCGATCTGACAGTGCATGACGTCCTCGTCGTGGTCAGGCGTGAGCGCGCAGGGGGCGATGTCGTCGCCGGTGTCGAGCTTGGGCAGCTTGAGCTCTACCGCGCCACCGGCGACGTCCCAGGTGCCGCGGTACGTGACCTTGTCGCGCGAGCCCGAGCAGCTGGTGCGCAGCTGGAGCGTGAGCTTGCGCGACTGCGTGAAGGTGAGCTTCATCTCCGGGCGATCGCAGGGCACGAGCGCCTGCTCCCACAGGCCGCCCAACCCCATGACGCGCTCGTAGGTCGAGGTCGCCGGGCGGTCCAAGCCGACCGCGGCGCGAAAACCGCTCTGGCCGACCAGCGACGCGAAGGCCTTGTCGGCGCGGGCCGCGACCAGCCACTCGATGGCGTCGGGGCGGGCCGAGGTAGCGAGCTTCTCGAGGCGGGCGATCGCGGCGTCGCTCTTCTTGCCGGCGGCGTCGAGGGCGGCGAGCCGGTACAGCGCCTCGCCGTGGACGGCGTCGACGGCGAGCACCGCGGACCAGGCCTTGGCGCCGGCCTTGCCGCTGAGCTTGCGGGCCTTGGCGACGGCCTTGCCCAGCGCGCTGGAGTCGACCGGCGGGGTCACCGGATCGCCGACCGGCGCGGTGATCGGGTCGGCGACCGCCGGGGTCACCGGTTCCTGGGAGCTGGGCTGCCTGCCGAGGCCGACGTCGAAGGCCACCACGTCATGGACCTCGCGGCCGGCGCGTCGCACCACGTACTCGACGATGAGCACCCGGCCGGTGGTCGGAGAGCGCCACACGTCGACGACCGACGCCACGGTGTCGGGCGCGTCCCACGCGACCAGCGCGCCGCCGTCCTTGCTGGCGACCGTGATGGTGCGGCCCTTGGCCTTGGCGGTCAGCGCGGCCTTGGGGCCACGCTCGGCCGACGGCATGCGCGTCGACAGGCCCGCGACCTCGTCGGCCGGGGCGGCCCGGCAGGCCGGCATGCCCTTGGCGTTTCCGCCGGTCACCGGCAGCGGCGTACAGATCCGCGCCGGGCCGATCAGGAAGGCCTTCTCGTTGCCAGCGACCCCGTTGAACGAGTCGGCCTGGGCCACGACCGGGACCACGAGCAGAGCAGCCAGCCCGACGAGCCGGGCGCTACGGCGCGAGGAGATCATGCTCGGGGAATAGCACAGCGGCCGATGCCGCGCCGCGGCGTTCGTTGTAGGGTGGTCGCAGTGTTCCGCGACGTCGTCGCCGCCGTGACCCGGGCCTCGGCCGCGATCGATCGCGGCGTCGTGCGCGTGATGGAGCGCCGCATGGCCGGCGGCGCCGCGCGCCAGCGAGCCGGCATTCCCGACGACGCCCACGCCCGCCTCACCGTGCTGGCCCGTCAGTACGGCGACGGAACGCTGGGGACGCCCAGCCGGTTTTTCCCGGCGCCGCCCGAGCCAGCGGTGCGCGCGCAGCCGGTCGCGGCGCGGGTGGAACACCTGACCTGGGCCTCGGGGTACCAGCCGTTTCTCGACGAGCACCGCGCCGATCATCACCGCTGGATCGACAACGGCACCGCCCACGCGCGGCTCTATCGCGGCGAGCCGGGCGCGGCGCCGCGGCCGGCGCTGGTGCTGATCCACGGCTGGGGCGGCGGCGCTTGGTGGCTCGAGGAGCGCGCCTTCGCGGTCGGCTACTGGGTCGCGCGCGGCTTCGACGTGGCGGTCTTCAACCTGCCCTTCCACGGCGAGCGCGCGCCCAGCGGCGTCGGACGCGGGCCGCGCTCGGGGGCGCTGTTTCCGTCGCCCAACGTGGTGCGCACCAACGAGGCCTTCGGCCAGGCGATCTGGGATCTGCGCGGCCTGGGGCTGCACCTGCGTGCGCGGGGCGCGACCGCGGTGGGCGCGCTGGGCATGAGCCTGGGCGGCTACACCACCGCGCTGTGGGCGACGATCGATCCCGCGCTCGACTTCGCGGTCGCGATGGTCCCGGCGGTGAGCATGTCCGAGCTGATGTGGCGCCACGGCGAGGACAGCCCGACCCGGCGACGCGCGGCCTCGGCGGGCGTCTCGCCCGAGCTGCTGGCCGAGGTGTTCGCGGTCCACGCCCCGACGACGCGACCGCCGCGACCGCCGCGCGAGCGGCTCATGATCGTCGCCGGCCACGGCGACCGCATCACGCCGCCCGACCAGGCCGAGCGCCTGCGCGCGCACTGGCACGACTGCGCGATCCATTGGTTTCCGGGCGGCCACCTGGCGCAGATCGGCCGCGGCGAGGCCTTCCGCGCGGTGCGAGCGCACTTGAATCGCGCAGGTTTCGGCCCGCGGTCGGCGCGAGGCCCGCGGTGAAGCCGTTCGGCGCGGCGGTGGCCGAAGGGCCGATCCTGTTCGACGGCGCGATGGGCTCGCTCCTGTACGAGCGCGGCGTGCTGCACACCCGCAGCTACGACGAGCTGGTGTTGTCGCAGCCCGATCTCATCTCGGCAGTCCACGCCGACTACCTGGCCGCCGGCGCTCAGGTCCTCGAGACCGACACCTTTGGCGCCAACCGGATCGCGCTAGCCCGCCACGGCCTCGCCGATCAGATGACGACGATCAACCGCACCGCGGTGCGACTGGCCCGGGAGGCCGCGCAGGGCCGCGCCTACGTCGCCGGCGCGGTCGGCCCCACCGGGGTCCGCTTCGCGATCGCGCCCGAGAGCGAGCGGCGCCGGGCCCGCATGGCGCTGGCCGAGCAGATCGACACCCTGGTCGTGGCCGGCGTCGACGTGATCCTGCTCGAGACCTTCCCGTCGATCCTCGAGCTCGAGCTGGCGATCGCGGTCGCCAAGGAGCGCGGGCCGCGGGTGCCGGTCATCGCGCAGCACGTCTTTGACGCCGCGTGCCGCGGTGACGGTGGGCTCGCGCCAGCCGAGGTCGCCGAGCGGCTGGTCAACGCTGGCGCCGACCTCATCGGCGCCAACTGCGGCGTCGGCCCGTCGGAGCTCTACACCGTCGCGAGCGCGATGATCGGCCGCGGCAAGCCGGTGATCGTGCAGCCCAACGCCGGGCTGCCGTCGTCGGTCGAGGGCCGCACGCTGTACGTCGCGAACCCCGAGCACTTCGGCGTCTTCGCGCGCCGGCTGCTCAAGAGCGGCGTGCGCGCCATCGGCGGTTGCTGCGGCACCACGCCCGAGCACACCCGCGCGATGCTGGGCGCGTTCCGCATGATGGGCGGCGTGCGCCTGGACACCCCGGCGGCGGCCCAGGCCACCGCGGTGCCGTCGATCATCAGCGGCGACAACCGGGTCGCCACCGTGCCGCTGGCCGCCCGCAGCCGGCTGGGCGCGCGCATCGCGGCCGGCGAGTTCGTGGTCTCGGTCGAGCTGACCGCGCCGGCCGGCACCGAGCTCGACAAGACCAAGCAGCAGGTCGAGCAGCTGCTCGCCGCCGGCGTCGACATCGTGAACATCGCCGACGGTCCGCGCGCCTCGGCCCGCATGGCCAACCTGGCGGTGTGTGCCCGGCTCGCGCTGGAGACCCGCGTCGAGCCAATCCTCCACGTGTGCGCGCGCGACCGGAACTTCCTGGGGCTGGTCGCGCACCTCCTGGGCGCGGCCGCGCTCGGGCTGCGCGATCTGGTCATCATCACCGGCGACCCGCCCAAGATGGGCGACTACCCGTTCGCGACGCCGGTCTACGACGTCGACTCGATCGGCCTCCTGCAGATGGCGCGCGGCCTCAACGCCGGGTTCGATCCGGCCGGCAAGGCCACCGGCAACCCGACCTCGTTCGTCCTGGCCACCGGCGCCGAGCCGGGCGCCCAGGACTATGATCGCGAGCTGCGCCGCCTCGAGGAGAAGAAGCGGGCCGGCGCCGAGCTGGTGATGACCCAGCCGGTCTACGACCCCCGCACCCTCGAGCGCTTCCTCGACGACACCGCGCCGCTCGGCCTGCCGATCATGGTCGGCATCCTGCCGCTGGCGTCGTCGCGCAACGCCGAGTTCCTGCACAACGAAGTGCCCGGCATGGCGATCCCTGCCGATATCAGAGCGCGCATGGCGCGGGCCGGGGCCGGTCCCGAGGGCCGCGCCGAGGGGCTGGCGATCGCGCGGGAGGCGCTGGCCGCGGTGGTGCACCGGGTCGCCGGCGCCTACATCATGCCGCCGTTCAACCGCGTCGACGCCGCCATCGCGGTGCTCGAGGCCGCGCGCGCGCGCTGGAAGCCGGTGACCTCATGACCGCAGCCGTCCACACCGCGTCGCCCAACGCGATGACGCCCGTCGAGGCTCGGGCCTTTCACGACGAGGCCACCGTCACCGACCTGCACGCCGACACCGCCAAGCTCATGGACAAGCTGGGCTACGATCTGGCCGAGCGGCACGAGCGCGTGATGCCGCGGCCGTTCAACTATGTCGGCCACGTCGACCTACCCCGCCTGCGCGATGGCGGCGTCGCGGCCCAGGTCTTCGGCATGTGGACCGTCCCTTACCCCGAGCGCGGCTGCAAGCACGCGGTCGAGACCCAGCTCGATGCGCTCGACCGCGCGGTCGCCACCCACCCCGAACAGATCGCGTGGGCGCTCACCGCCGACGAGGTCACCGCGTGCAAGCGGCGCGGACAGCTGGCCGCGATGGCCGGCATCGAGGGGGGCCAGGCCCTCGAGGGCGATGCCGGCAACGTCGAGCCCTTCGCGCGGCGCGGGGTGCGCGCGATCGGGCTCATGCACTTCTCGGCCAACGCGCTGGGCTCGCCGGCCAAGGGCCGCGGCGCCCGCGCCGACCAGGGGCTCACCGCGATCGGCCGCGACGTGGTCCGTGAGATGAACCGGTGCGGCGTGATCGTCGACCTCGCCCACATCAACCGCAAGGGCTTCTTCGAGGTGCTCGAGCTGACGACCGCGGCGCCCATGGTGACTCACACCGGCGTGGCCGGGGTGCACCAGCACTGGCGCAACATCGACGACGAGCAGCTGCGCGCGGTCGCCGACCACGGCGGCTGCGTCGGCATCATCTTTGCGCGGCGCTTCCTCGGGTCGTCGGGCCTCGACGCGGTCATCGACCACCTGCTGCACATCATCGACGTCGCCGGCGAGGACGTGCCCGCGCTCGGCTCGGACTTCGATGGCTTCGTCGTGCCGCCGATCGGGCTCGAGGACGTCGCCGCCCTGCCCAACCTCACCGCCGCCCTGTCGCGCCGTGGCGTCGCGCCCCGCACGCTCGCCAAGATCCTCGGGGGCAACGCGCAGCGCGTGCTCGCCGACGTGCCTCCGACCGCCTACCTTGCAAGCCGGCACCATGCATAGCTTCCGCTTCGCCCTTATCCTATTGATTTTAGCATCTTTCTCGGCCTGTGCAAAGAAGTCGGAGTCGTCCGACAAGAAGCCGGCCCCCACGCCGAGCATCGCGCTCGACGCCGGCCCGCGGGTCGAGGCCGACGCCGCACCATCCACCCCGCCCGGCGAGGTCGCGCTGGCACCAGCCGCGGCGCTGGCCGCGGTGCCGGCCGGGCTGCCGGCGATCCCGACGACGTACACCATCACGCCCGAGGAGGTCGCGCTCGGCGAGCTGTTGTTCCAGGAGCCGCGGCTGGGCGCCGACGGCACCACCTCGTGCGCGAGCTGCCACGATCCTGCGCGCGATCACGGTGGCAGCGAGCCTCATCCCCAGACCGCCGCCGGCAAGCCCAACCTGCGCCGCGCGCCGGCGCTGTCGAACCTGATGTGGGCTCGCGAGCTGGGCTGGGACGGTCGCTCGGCCGACCCGGTCACGTTCCTGCGCAGCCACGCCGAGGGCCAGCTGGGTCAGTCGCTCGACGACGCCGCGGTCAAGCTGGCGGCCAGCCCGACCTACCGCGCCCACCTGGTGCGGGCCGGCGCCAGCCGCGGGCGCGCCGACACCGCGATCGCGTCGCTGCTGGCCTACGTGCTCACGCGCTTCGACGGCGACGCGCCCTGGGACCACCACGAAGCCGGCGTGGTCGGTGCGGTCTCGCCCGACGTGGTCGCCGGCTATGAGCTGTTCACCGGCAAGGCGCTGTGCGCGACCTGCCATCCCCCGCCGCTGTACACCGATCAGAGTTACCACCGCCTGGGCCTGATCGCGTCGCCCGACGAGGGCCGTGGTCGCGTCGACCCGGCGCTGCCTGGCGCGTTCAAGACCCCGGGCTTGCGCGGCGCGGCCCGCCGCTCGCCGCAGTTTCATGACGGCAGCGCGCCGCAGCTCGACGCCGCGATCGACTGGCACCTCGGTGGTGGCCGCGGTCAGGGCGCCGACCCCAGCGTCATCGATCCCGGGCTGCGGCCGGTCACGCTCACGCCCGAGGAGCGGGCCCAGCTCGGCGCCTTCGTGCGCGCGCTGACCTCGTCGACGCCGCCCGAGGGCAAGCCGGTGCTGCCCATGGATCTGCCGTGAGCGCGCCGTCGACGACCGCGCCGCTGACCCTCGCCAATCGCCTCGAGCTGGCGCTGGGCGGCCTCGAGATGCGCACCCTCGAGCTCGGGTTCGCGGCAGCGGCGCGCCTGCACCCGACGACGATCTCGGCCGGCGATCTGACGCTGGCGGCGCTCGAGCGCAGCGGCCCCGGCACGCCGGTGGTGCTGATCCACGGCTTTGGCGGCGACAAGGAGACCTGGCTCCTGATGGCGCCCTGGCTGCGCCGGCACCCGATGCTGGCGATCGACCTGCCCGGTCATGGCGGCTCGACGATCGTGTCGAGCGAGCGAGCCTCGCCGGCGGCGATGGGCCGCGCGATCGTGGCGGCCCTCGACGCCCGCGGCCTGGCCCGGGTTCACCTGGGCGGCAACTCCATGGGCGGGGGCATCGCGCTGTGGATCGCGCGCCATCATCCGGCCCGGGTCGCGTCGCTCACGCTGGTGGCGTCGGTGGCGCCGGAGCTGGCCGAGAGCGAGCTGACCCGCGCGCTGGCGCGCGGCGAGAACCTGCTCATCCCCGGCACCGAAGACGCCGACCGGTTCATCAAGCTGGTGACCGAGAAGCCGCCCAAGGTGCCCCGCGCGGTCAAGCGCTACGTCGCGGCCCGGCGCGCCGCGGCCCGCGACACCCTCGAGCAGATGTTCAAGGGCTGGGTGACCGCGTCGGCCGCCGACGGCCTGCCCCGCGATCTCGACGCGATCGCGCAGCCGACCTTGATCCTGCACGGCGCCAAGGACCGCATCATCCACGTCGACACCGCGCGCAAGGTCGCGTCGCAGATGCCCAACGCGACCTTGCGCATCCTCGACGGCGTCGGCCACGTGCCGCAGCTCGAGGTGCCGCGGCGCATCGCGCGCATGATCGGCGAGCACCTCGACGGCCTGTCGCGATGACGGTGCGGCCGTCGACGGTGTGGCGCCGCCTCCGATGGCTGTTCGCGCTGGCGGCGCTGTGCACGCTCGCCACCTGCCCCTCGGCGATCCGCCGCTGCACCGTCGCGCAGACCGCCGGCGAAGCGCCCGCGCTGCTGGGTTACCAGGTCGCCCAGGTCCGGGCCTACGTGACCGAGCACGGCCAGCTGCCCGCGCTGGTGGTCGGCCCGACCCCGCCGGTCGGCACCTGCTGCGCCAGCGGCGTCACCTGCGCCCCCGACGCCACGCGCTGGAGCGACCCGGCCTGGCGCGCCCTCGGCTTCTCCATCGACGGCCGGCACCGGTTCTCGTACCAGCTCGCTCGCGACGGCGCCGCCCTCGTGCTCCGCGCGATCGGCGACCAGGACTGCGACGGCGTCGTCGCCACCTACCAGGTCACCCTCACCCTCGACGGCGGCACCCTGCACGAGGCCTGGACCCGCGACCAGCCGCTCGAGTAGCTCGCCGAGTTCGATATCGGCACCCTTTGGCCAGACCGTGCCCGTGACCTACGGGCGGCGGGCGCGGAACACGAAGGCGCCGCCCAGACGGAGCTCTTCGTATTCGGCGAAGCCGACCCGGGACAGCTGGGCGCGGAGCTCGCCGGCGGTGTAGCGGCGGATGCCGGCGGCGCGAGCGGCGATGCGACCCAGGAAGGTCGGGGCCTCGGCGAAGGTGGAGCCGACGAAGATGCCGCCGGGGCGCAGGACGCGGCGGACCTCGCGCAGGACCTGCTCGGCGTCGTCGTAGGCGTGCAGCGCGCCGGCGTTGTTGAGGCCGGCGAAGGCACCGTCGACGAACGGCAGGTGGTGGGCGTCGGCGCGCAGGAGCGCGACGTTGCCGTAGCCGCGCACCCGGCCGGCGGCGACCTCGAGCATCGCGCGCGAGATGTCGAGGCCGACCACCAGCGCGCCGGGCGCCGACGCGCCGAGCGCACGCGTGAACAGGCCGGGGCCACACGACAGATCGAGCCAAGGGCCGGGCCGGTCGTCGAGGGACAGCGCGTTCTTGTGGATGAACAGCTCGCCCGCAAACCCGCCAACCGCCGCGCCGGCGCCACGCCCTGCAAACAGCCGCACGAAGCTGGGCCGCCACACCCGCTCGTACAGGCGGGCGACGACCGCGCTCTCCATGAAGCGCTGCTCCGACGAGCTCACCGCCTGATCGGCGCGCGCCGAAGCGGCCAGCAGGTCGAGGTAGCCACCGCTGTCCTCGAGGACGAGGGCGCACGCCGAGCACCGCGCGCCGCGCCCGGCCGCGAAGGTACCGGCGGCGTTGCAGCGCGGACAGGTCAGGATCGAAGCGAGCTGGGCATCCACCGCTCGCGTTGTAACATTCGTGCGGCGATCGCGCGCGCGCTTACCAGGCGCCGCCCAAGAGCGTGACCGCCGCGCCGGTGGTGCCGGCCGCCGGCGTGTGGATGGGCGCCAGCACGGGCCCGCCAACCGACCAGCCGCCCGCGGAGCTGCGCCTCACCATCGCCGCCGGCGCGTCGTCGACGCCGCCGTCCAAGGCCGGTTCGTGGGTCCAGCGAAAGCCGAAGTAGATGCCGGCGCCGAGGCCGGCCAGCGACAGCCAGCCGGCCGCCTGCTCGTCGTCGTCGACGCTGTCGTCGGCGATCGCCGCGTAGAACAGGAACGGCGCCAGCGCGCCGAGCGCGGCGATGGCGTTGACCTTGGCGAGGCGCCCGGCCGAGACCTCGCGGTTGCGGGCGGCAACGTGGCCGACGAGGTAGCCCCCGAGGGCGCCCAGCGTGGCGTTGAGCGAGTAGGCCTCACCCTCGGCGGGCGCGATCGCGAGCCCGAACCCGAGCCCGGCGGCGGTGCCCCACAGCGCGGTGGAGTCGATGAGCGCGGCATCGCCGACCGTGAGCTCGGGGCGACGCAACCCGGCGGCGAGCAGCGCGCCACCGGCCGCGCCCAGGCCGGCTCCGACAGCGATGTCGCCAGCGTCGCTGTCGTGAAGCCCGCTGACGACGTCGGCCAAGAACCCGCCGGCCAGCCCGCCCCACACGATGCCGCTGCCGATCACGTGGGCGTCGGCCGGATCGAGATCGCCGCGCCGAGCGGCCCAGCGGCCGACCAGACCACCGGCGGCGGCGCCGGCCAAGGCGAGCCCAAGCGTGGGACCGGCGTCGTCGACGCCGGAGACCGCCGCGCCAAGGGCTGCGCCGGCCAGGATGCCGTAGCCAGTGAGCGCACGCGCACCGCTGCCATCGTGCCGACGCGGGGGCGGCGGCTCGTCGACCTCGTCGAGGGCCGGGACCACGTCGGGCGGCGGCGCGATGGGGTCGAGCGCGGACGTCGGCGCGTCGACGATGCCGAGCTTGCGGTTGAGCGCGGCGAGCAGCAGCGTGCCCTCGTCGTAGGTCGGTCCGCTGGTCCGCCGCGCCATCGCCTCGACGACGAGCTGCTTGGCCTCGGCGACCGCTCCCTCGCCGTCGAGCGCGCGGGCGCGGACCAGCAGGCCGACCGCAACCGCCTCGTCGATCTCGACGTCGGGGTCGACAGCGACCGGCGCGGGTGTGGGTGTGGGTGCGGGTGCGGGTGCGGACGCGTAGGGATCGATCGGCGCCGGCCGGGTCGGCCGCACCGGCACCGGCACCGGCACCGGCACGCTCGGCTTCACCGGCGTCGCGCTCGGCTTGTCCGTCGGGGCATCCCCGTAGGGATCGATCGGCTGCGCAACCGCGACCGTCGCTCCCATCAGCACCGTGGCAGCGACGACGACGGACCTCACCGGTCCGGAGTATCACCCCGCCGCAGCCGGTTCAACTCGTCGCGCCCGGTGCGAGCGCGACTCCGGTCACGGCGCGGGCGGCGGCGACACCGGGCCGAGCGGCCCCTGCGCCACTGGGACCGCCAGCTTCCAGGTCTTGCGGTAGAAGAACAAGAACAGCACCGACACGATCGACAACACTGGCACCGCGAACAACGCGCCGATGAGCCCGAAGCTCTTCTCGCCGAGGATGAGCGAGAAGATCACCAGCACCGGATGGATCTTGGCCGCGGTGCCGATGATCTTGGGGTTGAGGAAGTTGGCCTCGATGAAGTGGATGCCGACGATCCACGCGACCATGACGATGCCGCGCGCGATGTCGAGGCCCTCGTCGCCCGACACCAGCGCGACGAGCACGATGGGCACCGTCGACAGGATCGACCCGAAGATCGGGATGAGGCTCATCGCGGCCGCGACGAACGCCAAGATGATCGGATACTTCACGTCGAAGATCATCAGGCCCACGTAGGTGAACAGGCCGTTGATGAGGCAGATGACGAGCTGGCCCCGGATCACGCCCGAGAGGCCGCGGTCGATGCCGGCGACGATCACGTCGTAGTCGTCGCGCACGTCGGGGGGAAACAGCCGCCGCATGAACGCGTGGACCTTCTCCATGTCGATCAGCATGAAGGCGCCGATCATCAGCACGAGGAAGAACGTGAAGATGCCCTTGAGGACCGCTCCGACCAAGGCCTGCCCGAAGCGAAAGACGTCGTCGAGCTGCGACTGCATGCCCGACATCGCCTTGCCGAGATAGGCCCGGAGCTTCTCCTCGAGCGTCTGCACGGCCGGCGGCTGTTCGGACGGCATGATGCGCCAGCCGCCGCTGGGCTCGGGCTTGACCAGCACGCCGCTCGGCGTGACCTGGGCCGCGAAGGTGCCATCAGGCAGCGGCGTGAACACGAAGGCGGTCCCGGGCGGCAGCGGCACGTCGGGCACCACCGGCGCGAGGTCGGCCTTCAGCTCGGTCGACGCCAGCGACGGGAAGCGTTGCTCGAGGCGCTTGGCCACCGACGGGATCCACTGATCGTTGGCGCGCTGGTACAGCGCGGGCGCTTCCTTGCCGATGCGCGACAGATCGCCGTACAGCCGCGGCAGGAACAACCACCCGAAGGCGACGATCGTGCCGATGAAGACCAGGTAGCAGATGATGATCGCGAGGCCGCGCGGCATCCGGCGGGTGCCGTCCTTGCGCTCCGCCATCCAGCGGATCACCGGTGCCAGGATGTACGCGACCAGCGCCGCGAACACGAACGGCAGGAGCACGCGGCGCCCGAGGTACGCCACGATCAGCACGAAGATCGGGAAGCCCCAGCGGCGCACCAGCCGACGCACCGTCCCGCCGGGGCGGAACGGGTCGCTCGAGTTGGCCTGGGCCGGGAGCGCGCCGGTCGGGATCGGTCCGGTGTAGATCGGACCTGTCTGCATCGGGTCCGAAGGAACCGGTGGTTCGGCGGCCATGGCGCGCGAGTCTACGACCGATTCTTCCGCCGCACACCCGACCAGGCGCCCGAGATCCAGCCGCCCATCTTGCCGAGCATCGAGCGGCGCTGCGCGCGCGTGAGCAGCTCGTCCTCGCTGAGGCCGTGCTCGATGGCGCCGCTCGGCAGGCTCTGATCGGCGCGCTCGCCGAGGAGCGCGAGGCTGGTGCGGCGCTCGGCGCGACGCTCGCGGGGCGCTTCGCGGGGCGCTTCGGCGCGCTCGCGGCCGATCTCGGGCGCGGCGGTGGCCCAGCGCCGACAGCTGCCGCAGCGCCACGCAAAGCGCTCGCTGCGTTGCCCGCAGTGACGACAGCGCCAGGCCGCGCCGTCGGCCCAGGCCAGCGCGCCGACCAGCGCCGCCAGCTCGCGCTGGTGGGCCACGGCGTCATCGGTGGCCAGGGCGAGGCGGGCCGCGCCGAGGCGGCCCGGGAGGTAGCCGGGCGCGTCGACGGCGATGCGCTCGAGGCGGACCCGGCCGACCGCGGGATCGAGCGTCGTCGCGGCGCCGGCGGCCGCCAGCGCCAGGTGGGGCGAGCCCGAGCTATCGGCCAGCTCGGCGAGCGTGCGCGCGAGGGCGGTGCTGGCGCGAACCGCGAGCGACACCGGCTCGACGACGGCGGCGGGCAGGCTCACCAGCTCGAGCATCGGGACCGGCGCGGGGGCCGGCAAGGCGAGCGCCACCGACCCGGTCGCCTCGGCCACGTCCTCGTCGAGCTCGGTCGCGGTCGGGGTCGCGCCCGCGGCCTCGCCAAGCAGCTGGGTCTCGGCCGCCGCCAGGCCCGGCACCAGGTAGGCCGCCAGCTCGGGGGCCGCGGTCAGGGCCTGCCGCAGCCGCTCCTTGGCGGCCTTGGGGTTGCTCCGCGCCGCCGCCAGCTCGGCGGCCGCGGCGAAGAAGTGCGGGGACTCGACCACGGTGCGGGCGTCGCGCAACAGCTGCTTGGCGGAGTCGAGCTCACCGTCGGCGATGGCCTGCTGGGCCGCCGCGCACAACAGGTGATGGTGCCGGCGCGGCGGGCTCTCGTCGCGCAGCTTGGCGAGCCGGGTCCACGCCGACGCCGCCTCGGCGAAGCGGCCCTGCTCCTCGTACAGCCCGCACAGCGCGCGCAGCGAGCCCTCGTGGCCCGGCTCGCCCGCGACCACCTGCTCGAGGGCCTTCACCGCGCGGCGCGGCATGCCGGCGGCGCGAAAGTCGAGACCGAGCTCGTAGAGCGCGCGCTGGCGCAGCCGGCTGGTCGCGCTCTCGCGCACCGCCAGCGCCTGGTGGACCCGGATCGCGCGCTCGGACTCGCCGCGCGCCCGGAACAACGCCGCGAGCGCGAAGTACGGCTCGCTGTCGTCGACGTTGTCGTCGACGACCTTGCGCAGCTCGTCGATGACGGTGTCGTTGTCGCGCGCGATGAGATGGGTGAGCGCGCGCAGGTAGGCCCGGCCGTGACGGGCCTGGCGCTTGACCATGCGGTCGTCGGGCACGTAGTAGCGACCGAGCAGCACGCCGACCGCGAGCGCGCCCAGCCCCACCAGCAGCACCAGGATCGCGGCCATCATTGCAGGTCGCGCTCGTCCTCGGCGTCGACCGCGCGGTCCATGGCGAGCAGCACGTGCGCCGCGCCGGCGTTGGGCGTCTCGGGCAGATCTTCGAGGGGCGATGGCTCGTTGAGCGGCAGGTTCCGCAACCGCGCCAGCTCGCGCTCGAGCCGCGACACCAGCGCCTCGTACTGCCGGCGCCGCCACACGTAGTACATGCTCCACAGCAGCAGCACCGCGAGCGCGAGCGTGGCCACCAACCAGCCCGCGATGAGCGCCGGCAACCAGATCTGGACCCGCGAGCGTGGCGCCAGCTCGGCGAGCCAGGGCGGCACGTCGACCGCGATCCACGAACCGTTGGCGACCAGAAACAGCCCGACCACCACGCCGAGCGCGACGAAGGTCAGGGTCGCGGTGGCCTTGGCCGCGATGCGCAGCCAGCGGATCACGGCGCGGTCCTCATCGCGACGATGCTACACGACGCCGGTGCGGCCAGTCAGGATCTGGGCGTTCGCGAGACGACGGCTGTCGGCCTCGCCGCGCATCGCGGTCCACAGCGCGGGATTGCCCGAGACGATGTCGTAAAAGTCGCGGGGCGGCAGCACCGCCAGCTCGCACGGTCCGGCCGCGATCACGCTGGCCGACGCGACCGCGCCGCTCAGCAGCGACATCTCACCGAAATACGCGCCCTCCCCGAGCGACGCCAGCACGGTCGCGCGGCGGTCGCCGAGGTCGCGCACGACCTCGACCGCGCCCAGGACGATCAGGTAGAGCCCGCCGGCCCGCTCGCCTTGCCGCACCACCGGCTGGCCCGAGTCGACGTGCACCGGCTGGAACCGGGCGAGGAGGCCAGCCCGCTGATCGGCGGGCACGGTCGCGAAGAGCTGCGCCGTGATCAGCAGGTTCGACAGCAGGCGCTCGCGGTAGAACGTCTCGAGGGCGGGACCGACCGCGGGGAACCCGGCGGCCAGCTCGCGCAAGAGCAGCCGCGGGATCTCGTAGATCTCGCTCTCGGTCACCGCGACCACGGTGGCGTGGCGCCGCCGATCGGCGAGCAGCGCGAACTCGCCGAACAGCGAACCGTCGGCGAGGCGAGCCAGCTCGACGACCCGGCCATCGGCGAGGCGCTTGCGCACCGCCACCTCGCCGCCGATGATCACGTAGCAGGCGTCACCCACGTCGCCCTCCCGGATCACGATCTCGCCGGGATCGTAGGTCTTCACCACCGCGCGTCGCGACAGCTCGGTCGCGGCCTCGGTCGGCAGCATCGCGAACACGCCGAGCGGGCCCTCGAGCGTGCCGCCGTCGGGAGCCAGCTGGGCCAGCGTGTGCTCGAAGGAGCGCTCGCCGCCAAACTCGTTGGTGCCGCGCTCGGCGAAGTCCTCCGAGGTGCGCAGGCGCGGCAGCGGCGGTGGGCTCGGCGCCGCGGGCGTCGCGGCCGGCGGCGTGGTCGGCTCGTCGTCGTACGAGGCCGACGGCTCGCGCGGGGCCCGGGCCAGCACCGGGTCGAGGGCCGGATCGAGCGCCGGATCATCGTGAGGCTCGTCGGGCAGCGCGAGCTGCTGGTCGGTGGCGAGCCCGTCGAGGCTCGACAGCTCGGGCAGATTCAGATCGGTCGGCGACAGCTTGGGCCGGCGCCGGGTCACCATCTCGGCCGCGAAGTCGGCGCTCGACGGTCGCTCGCCCGACGCCGACGCCGACGCGATGGCCGAGGCCGGCGAGCGGGCACTCGGCGCGCGCTTGACGGTCAGCGGGATGACCGGATCGTGGACGTCGATGGCCGGCAGCCCGCCCGGCATCTCGACGACGCTGTCGCGAGCCTCGTGGAGCGGCAGCGGCGGCGGCAACGGGGTCTCGAGATCGCCACTGCTCGTGCGCGGCAGCGGCGCGACCACCGACTGCGGGCGCGGCGGCGGTGGCGGCACCCGCTTCACCGTCGACAACATGGGGTTGTCGGCGCGGGCCGCGACCCCGCTCGGCAGCGGCGGCGGCGCCGCCGACACGGTGACCATCGGCGCCATCGCGACCGCGGGCGCGACCGGCGCGGGCCCGAGCGGCGGTGGCCGGGTCGACGCCGCGCGCTCGAGGTGGATCAGCATGCCGTACAGCTCGCCGTCCTCGGGCGAGATCTCGAGCGCCGACCGACACACCGCCGCCGCCTGCCCGGCGCGCCCTTGCTCGGCGTAGGCCCGCGCGACCGAGCGATAGAGCGCCAGCGCCTCGACCGCACGACTGGCCTCGCGATACGCCGCCGCCAAGGTCAGCCGCAGCGCGAGGTTCTCGGACTCGCGGCGAAGCTGACGCTCGAGCTCGCGGATCGGACGCTTCGGAGTCATCGGCGTCAGGACGGCGACAGACTCACCGTCGTCTCGTAGCTCAGCCCAGCCGCCTGCGGGGTGAGCTTCCAGCGGGCCGCGACGCTGCCCATGCACTGATCGAACGCGCTGCCGAGATCGGGGCGGAAACTCGACTTGCCGACGTCGCCGGTGCTGGTGAACTTGGCCGAGACCTGCAGCGTGATCGTGCGGGCCTGGATCGACGAGTTCTTCTTGAGGGCCTGCTCGTAGCACTTCTGGATGTTGCCGCGCGACTTGCGCACGTTGTCGATGAACTTCTGGCCCAGCTCGACCGCGACCGCGTCAGACACCTCGGGGGCCCCGCCGCCGCTGCCCGGCGGGCGCGCGGTGACCGCGAGGACGTCGCCGTCGATGCGCATCACCAGCTCGTTGCCAGTGGCGGCGCCGCCGCTAGCCAGCTTGAGCCGCGCGATCTCACCCTCGTAGGTGGTGATGAGCTCGTCCTTGCTCTTGGTCTTCTCGGTGCACTCCTTGAGGCGGCTCACGACCTCGGGGTTGTCCTTGACGACGGTGGCGCCCTTACAACCAGCGAGCGCGGCGAGCGCGGTGACGGCGAGCAGACAGCTACGGAGTGGGGACATCGGGAACCTCGAGGACGATCGTGTCGGTGTCATCGTTGGTGAGAGGAGACGCAGGTCGCTCGGTGAGGACGGTGACCGGCAGCGAGGCCAGCCCGAGCCCGGGCAGGCGTTCGATGAGCCGCTGCACGACCACGCCGCGTTGCACATGACTGGCGACCACTTCGGCTGCGTTCACGGGAGCCATGCGATTGTACAGCGCGGTCGACAGGCGCGGGCCGCCGCCGCGCCCAGCAGGGAGATCGGCCAGCGCGAAGCGTGGCTTGTCGGGCATCGTCGCCGGCAGCTCGCGGACCAGCACGTTGGGCCCCTGCGAGCATCGGCCAAAGCAGCTCTGCCACTCGAGCTGGCAGCGCTCGCCGACGCCGGCCGCAGCGATCGCCACGACGAAGGCCGCGTGCACCGCCTGCGAGTCGCGCTGGTCACCGCAGGTGGGCCCGCGGCAGACGACGATGCGGAAGCGACGCGCGGACACCGGGTCAAGCGTAGCGTGTTTACTGACCGATCGCGCTCTTCGCGACCGCCACCACCACCGGCGCCGAGCGGGCATCCTCGGCCACCATGCGCAGGGTCTCGCGATCCTCGGGCGAGCCCTGGGCCAGCGAGCCGATGATCGCGGTCACCAGCTCGGTCTCGGCCGCGAAGCTGGGATCGGCGCGATAGGTCACCAGCTCGTTGCGCAGGTCGTCGCGCTCGCGGCCGTGACCGATCGCGATGAGCGCGCGGGTCAGCTCGAGACGGGCCAGCGGCGCGGTGGCCGGGTCAAAGGCCTGGGCGGTCAGCGCGACGAGCGCGCGATCGACCTCGGCGGCGTCGAGCGTGACCTCGCCCAGCGCCGCGATCGCGCGCGACACCTCGACCAGGCCCACCGGCTGCGCACCGGTGAGGAAGTCAGCGCGGGTCGCCAGCGCGTCGGTGAGCGCCGGAAGGCCGGCCGGGTCCTGGCGCCTGATCAGCAGCGCAGCGACCGAGTCGTGGAGCGCGGCCGGGATGCGGGGATCGAGGACGATGCCGACGAGGTCGTGGGTCACCGCGGCGCCCTGCAGGTTGGCCAGCGCGGCCACCGCGTACTGCTTGATGCCCTCGAAGCGGGCGTCGCGATCGCGGGCGATGCTCACCAGCGCGCCGACCGTCGACGGCGGCGCGCCCGCGCCGGCCGGGTCCCAGCCGTCGAGATCGAAGGTCGCGCCCAAGACCCGGCCGCCGCCGGGATCGAGCTTGCTGGCCGCGCGTACCGCGCCGGTCGCCGGGTCGAGCGCGACGAAGGAACCGTCGGCGGCGAGGCCGACCACGACCGCGTCGCTGCGATCGGACGCCACCAGCTCGACCCGGGGCTGGCTGTAGGCCCAGCGCAGCTCGCCGTCAGGCGTGAGGCCGAAGACGAAGCGGAAGAAATGCACCGCGACCAGATCGCCACCGAAGGCGAGCGCACCGTCGGCCGCTGGATCGGCGCGCCACAGGATGCGACGACGGTCGTAGGCGGTGTAGCCGGCCTGGATCGGATCGAACATATCGCGGCCGAAGTCGGCGCCGGTGAGCTGGATCGGCAGCTTCACCGTGCCGTAGGTCGAGCCGCCGCGCGAGCCGGTAGCGGCTTTCACGTCGAGGCGGAACGCCCCGACCTTCGAGCCGAAGTAGGTCGCGTCGCTGGTGGTGCGAACGAAGCTGATCTCCTCGTCGAGGCCGCGGATGCGGGTGAGCTGCGCGCCGGTGCGCGCGTCGAGCACCGCGAGCCACTGCTTGAGGTAGGGCGAGAACACCAGGCCGCCCTGCACCGCCGGCGCGCCCAGCGAGCCCGGCGAGTCGTTCTGCCAGAGCACCCCGCCGTCGAGGTTGTAGGCGATGAGCGCCCAGATCGGCTTCTTGACATCGCCGCGCTGGGTGGTGACGTAGATGCGCTCGCCGTCGGTGGCGATGCCGAGCAGCTCACCGTCGAGGGCGACCTTGGCCCGCACCGCGCCGTCCTTGACGTTGCGGATGATCAGCTGGGTGGCCTCGCGCGCGACGACGACCGCGCCGCCGACCGCGATGCGCGACTGCACGTCGGCGTCGACGGTCCACAGCGGCGCCCCGGCCTCGACGTCGTAGGCGACCAGCTTGCGCTGCTCGGTGCCGCCCAGGAGCGCGAAGACCAGGGGCTTGCCCAGCGCGTTGGCCGGGCCGGGCGCCGACGGCAAGGTGCGGGTCGCCAGCGCCTTGCCGAGACGATCGGGGTTGTTGTCGTCGGACGACAGGCCGAAGACCGCCTTGGGACCGCAGCCGGCGAGCGCGACCGAGCCGGCCAGCGCGATCACTGCTAGAATCGAACGTGACGACTTCACTTGTCACCTCCGAGGCGCTGAGCGAGCGCGGCCTCGGCCTCGCGCCGCGACTGTTTCAACGGCGTGGCTGGGGTGGCCTTGACGTAGGCCTCGAGGACGTTGGTGGCCTCGGCGCCAGCCAGCTTGATGACCGTACGCACGGTCTCGAGGCGGACCGGCTCGGTGCCGAACTGCGGGCGGGCCAGCATCGCGCCCAGCGCCTTGGCGAGCGTGGCGTCGGGGGCGGTGCCGAAGTGCTCGGCGACGGTGCGAGCCAGATCTTCGTTGGCCATGTGGCCCAGCGAGATCGCCGCGGCGTCCTCGCCCTTGTCGAGCAGGATGAGCAGCGCCGGGATCGTCGCCTCGAGCTTGAGGCGACCGGCGGCCTCGGCGGCGACTGCGCGCACCGGGCCGTCGGATGACTTGAGGGCCTCGGTCACCATCGCGGCGTCGCCGCTCGACGCCAGCACCACCTGCAGCGCCGCGGCGCGGACCGCCGAGTTGCGGTAGCGGGTATAGGCCGCGATGATCTGGAGGTCGGTCTTGGTCGCGGTCGTGGCCATCGAGGTGATGGCGGCGACCAGCACGTCGGGGTGCAGGCCGGTGGCGAGCCCGTCGCGGAGCGCGCCGTGCGCGGCCTCCGACGTGGACGCGCCCAGCGCCGCGGCGGCCTTGGCGGCGGCCGGGAGGTCGGCGCCGACCAGCGCGGCCGTGGCCGATGGCAGGTCGAGCTTACCGGGCTTGGCCGGCTTGGCGGCCTTGAGCGCCTTCGCGGGCTTGGCCCCAGACGCCAGCTGCCCAGACGCCGGCTGCCCAGACGCCGGCTGCCCAGACACCGGCTGCCCAGACGCCGGGTTCGGCTGCGCGATCGCGTTCGCGCTCAGCGCGGAGATCAACAGAACAGACAGTCGCAGAGCTCGCATCGGGACCCCCGGCGGTGGCACAGCCATCGACCGGGCGGAGCGTAGCGATGGCGGGCCGAGGGTCAAGCGCCTCGGCACCCGATCAGTTACTCGTCCTCATCGTCCTTCTTGTTCGTGTCGTCGTCCGAGAAGTCGACCTTCCCGGTGTAGCGCTCGCCCTCCCCCAGGATCTTGAACTTGCCCGAGGCGACGACCTTGCCGCCCACCTCGATCGTCATGAGCACGCTCTTGTTGACGCCGACGAGCTTCTTGTCGAGCGTGAACTGCGACAGCAGCGCGGTCTGGCCCCGCTGATCGACGTACTGCTCGAAGCTGGCCATCATCGCCTTGCTCGAGGTCGAGACGTCGTAGAGCTTCACGACGACCTCGATGTCCGACAGGCCCTTCTTGAAGAAGGCGGCGAAGTAGATCTTCCAGGTGCCCTTGGCCTTGTCCTCGAGGAAGTTGGCCTTGCTCTGTTTCTTCAGTGCCGCGACGTAGGCCCCGCCGCTCTTGGCGAAGGTCGGGAACTTTTTGTCGCTGGTGAGGATCTTCCCGGCGAAGACCTTGTCCGGCGTGCGGTCGGCATGGGCGGTGCGGGCCCCGAACGTGCCAGACCCGACAAAGGCCAACGCGATCAGGATGACGACGGACAGAGACGAATGGCGCATGGGTCCTCGCGGTGTGCGACGCATGCTACTCGCAAATGTTCAGCGTCGACCAGCCGAAAGGCGGCGCGCGCAGCGCGGTCAGCGCTCGGCCAAGAGCGCGGCGATCGCCGCCGACGCCTCGGGCGTGAGCCCGCTAGCGGCCAGCGCCAGCGTGCGTCGCCCCAGCACGCGATATAGCTGGGCCAGCTCGGGATCGTGGGCGACCGCGGCCAGGTGGCGCTGCACGGTGCCGGCGTCGCCGCGGCGGATCGGACCGGTGAGCCCGCCGGCCAGACCGAGGCTGCCCGCGTTGGCGATCGCGCCTTGGGCCAGCGGCACCAGCGCGGCCAGCGCGGCGTCGCGCCCGACCCCGGCGCTGCTGAGCAGCTCGACCGCGGCGTCGAGGGTCGCGACCGCGAAGTTCGACGCGATCGCGGCGGCCGCGTGGTAGCGCGCCATGGTCGCGCCCTGCACCAGCAGCGGCGTGCCGCCCAGGATCTCGGCGATGCGGGTCGCGGCGGCGAGCCCGCGCGCATCGCCCTCGATGCCGAACACCGTGCCGCGGAGCGCGCCCTTGGTGCGCAGCAGGTCCTTGGCCTGGGCGATCGCACGCAACGGGTGCAGCGTGCCGACGCCACCGACCTTGCCAAGCACCGGCGCGAAGGCCGTCGCCGCCGAGGTCGAGCCCGAGCAGTGCAGCAGGACGTGGCGCTCGCCGATCAGGCCGGTCGCGCACAGCTGGGTCGCGACCTCGCCGACCGCGTCGTCCTTGACCGCGATGATCACCACCTCGGCCTCGAGGAGCAGGTCGGGCGGCGCGGGTGAGAACCCGGCGACCCCGGCGAGCGCGGCCGCGCTGCGCGCCGCGGCCGCTTGGCGCGCCCACAGGCCGAGCACGGGGAAGCCAGCCTGGCGCAACGCCCCGGCCAGCGCGATGGCGACCTGACCGGCGCCGACGACAAACGTGTTGGGTGAACGAGCCGTCAACGGTAGAGCCCTCGCTGTTCGATATAGCCAATAACCGACGCCGGCAACAGGTCCCGGGCGTCCTCACCGCACCCCAGCCGTCGCCGCACCTCGCTCGACGACACCGCGGGCATGGCCAGCTCGGTCACCTTGGCGCCCGCGGGCGGCTCGACGCCGCTGCGACCGATCACGATCGGCGGCGCGCGCCGGCACACCTCGTCCCAACCCAGCCAGCTGGCAGTCTCGGCGAGGATGTCGGCACCCATCACCAGCCGAAACCCGAGCTCGGGTCGCGTGATCGCGAGGTGCTCGAGGGTGTGCAGGGTGCGGCTCTCGCCGCCTCGCGCTCGCGCCACCTCGGCCTCGACGCTCGACACCTCGACCCGCGGGCCGAGCGCGGAGGCGACTCGCTCGCACATCGCGAGACGATCTTCGTAGGGCGCCAGCGACTTGCCAAAGGCGTGGCGCCAGGTCGGCACCAGCCACAGCCGATCGATCGGCGCGGTCTCGAGGACGTAGAGCGCCAGCAGCGCGTGCGCGACGTGGGGCGGATTGAAGCTCCCGCCCAAGAGCCCGACCGTGATCATGCCGCGTCCGGGTACAGGAGATACGGTCGGCGCTGCTCGGCCCAGGCCGCCTCGTCGTCGGCCCAGGTCGCCGCGATCTCGGCCAGCGGCGCGCCGGCCTCGACGAGCGCGCGCACCAACCCGCTGCCGGCCAGCAGATCGATCGCCGGCAGATCGGCCACGAACTCGTACGCTCGACGTCGCCACACGGCCGCGCCGTCGCCGACCTGCCAGGCCGCGCGCAGCAAGGCGACGCCGGTGAGATACGGTCGAAACACCTGGCGGTTGCTGACGTGGAGCTGCACGCCGCCGCACGCGACGCGGGCGTGCTTCTGGAAGGTCGGCGTGAACACCACCGGTCGGAACGCCACGCCCGGCAGCTGCTCGGCGTCGAGCGCGGCCGCGAGGCGATAAGGGTCGAGGAACGGCGCGCCCACCAGCTCGAACGGCCGCGTGGTCCCTCGCCCTTCCGACAGCTCGGTGCCCTCGACCAAGCACATGCCGGGATACACCAAGGCGGTGTCGACGGTCGGCATGTTGGGCGACGGCATCACCCAGGGCAGGCCGCCCAGGTCGTCGTCGCGCCGCCAGCCGCCTAGCTCCAGCACGGTCAGGTCGAGGTCGAGGTTCTCCTCGGCGTTTCGCCAACGCGCGATCTCGCCGGCGGTGAGCCCGTGCCGGTTGGGGCACGACACCAGCCCGACGAAGGAGTCGTAGCCGGGCGCGATCGCCCCGCCCTCGTAGCGGACGCCGCCGATCGGGTTGGGCCGATCGAGGACGATGAAGGCCTTCCCGGCCGCCGCGCACGCGCGCATCGCCAGCACCATCGTCCACACGAACGTGTAGTAGCGGCTGCCGATGTCCTGCACGTCGTAGACGAGGACGTCGATCTCGTCGAGCATCGCCGCGGTCGGCGTCAGCGACGCGACGTCGTGACCGTACAGACTGTGGACCGGCAGCCCGGTGCGGGCGTCGCGATCGCCGGACACGTCGATCATGTCCTGGGCATCGCCGCGCACGCCGTGCTCGGGGCCGAACAACGCGGTCACGTTGAGGCCGGGACGCTCGGTCAGCAGGTCGGCGGCGTGGCGGAGGGTGGCGTCGACGGCGGTCGGGTTGACCAGGAGGCCCACCCGGCGGCCGCGCAGCACCCGATCATCGTCGAGCAGTCGCTCGAGGCCGGAGGAAATACGCATACGCGCGCAACTCTAGCTCACGGTCGGGCATCGTCACACGATCGGCACCGGCTTCAGGCTGACCTTGCCGTCCTTGGTGATCACGCGGAAGCGCACCGCGCGGCACTGGTACTGCGCCTTGAGCTTGCCCTCGTTGACGCGGAGCTTGGCGATGAAGCCCTCGAAGCTGACCTCGTCGGGGTTGCCGCTGGCCCGCCGCGCGTCGGCGTACTCGGTGTAGACCCGCTTGTAGTAGTCGGGCTCCGACTCTTGGGCCAGCGCGGCCAGGTCGGTGTCGCCGACGTTCTTGCTGTCACCTGGCTCGTCGAACTCGACGCGGCCCGCCACGACCGGGTTGCCGTCGTCGTCGAACTCTTCCTCGCCCGGCTCGGGGCGCCCGAGGAGCCTCGCCAGCATGACGTTGAGCCCGTTGGCCACGCCGTCGAGATCGTCGCCGACCGGTCGGAACGTGCGATCGAGATTGCCGTTGATGATCTCGGCGATGCCGAGCTCGATCTGGTCGACCTGATCGAGGATGCGCTGGCTCGACAGGAAGATGCCACCCAGGGCGAGGACCAGCGCGACGCCGCCGAGCACCAGGATGAGCATGCCGGCCCGGCCCTCCTCGGGCGCGGTCGGCTCGGCGGCGGTCAGCACCAACACGCCGGCGGTCACCGGCGGAAAGGCGTCGGGCAACGGCTCGAGGGACAGCCGCGGCAGCCGAACCGCCGAGACCAGATAGCTCACCGCGCCAACCTTCATCGCCACGAACTTGCCGGCCTGGCCCTTGGCCAGCGCGGTCGACACCAGGTCGCCGCTTTTCAAGATCGGCGCCAGCGCACCCTGCATGCGGGTTTCCTCGGTGTCGTCACCGCGCTTGAAGCTCGACGCGAAGACCTGGTCGCCGTCGAAGTACGCGACGTGGGCGCCCAGCGTGTTCTGCTGCGCGCGCGCGGCCTTCGACGTGATCGAATACGCGAGCACGACCGCGCCTAGCACCTTGGGCTTGCCGGTGCCGTCGACGACGCCGGGGTCGACGACCGTGCCGATGCCGACGCGCATAAGGCCCTTGCCGGGATAGTTCCAGACCTCGGTCATGAGCGTGGCCTGCTGGGTCGCCAGCTCGAGGCTGTGCCAGACCAGCTTGCCGTCCTTCTTGAACTCCCCGGCCACCGGGTTGGCGACCCCCTCCATGGCGACGATCGCGCCGGTCTGATCGACGAGCGCGAGCAGATCGGCCTGGTTGTCGCGCTTGGCGCGGAAGGTCTGGAACACCGTCTTGGCCGCGCGGGTGCGCTCGTCGCTCGAGGTCGTACGCAGCGCGACCGCGACGTCGGCCTTGTGCGACAGCTCCTCGACCTTGTTGTAGGTGTCGAGGGCCGTCAGGGTCGCGTTGTTGAGGGCCTGTTCGGGCGCGCGCTTGATGAGCGCCTTCGCCTCGCGCTGCAGCGGGCGATGCAGCGCCGACGCGCTGACGAAGAACAGAACTGCGGTGAGCGCGGCGATGGCGACCGCGACGAACCCCGCGATGACGGTACGGGACATGTGGCCTCCAGCCTCGGCGCTGATTATCGAAGTTGCACGATCACGGTGTCAACCCGCGGTGGTGCCTAGCGGGGCACCGCGCCGCCAGCCGACGCTTGCACGAGGTCGGCCTCGAAGCACTGCGCGAGCTCGTTGTACATGCACACGATCTGGCCGACGCCCTCGGCGATCGACTCCCGAGCCTCGGGGCGGTCAGCGACGAGCAGCGTGCGCTCGCGGGGCCGGAAGTACTGCGAGACGAACTTGCAGTTGGCCGGCACGTCGGCGTCGAACGTCGACGACGCGCAGAAGACGTCCTGCGGGACCACCAGCACGGTCAGCTCGGGCGGGAACTTCTCACCCTGCTGGCCGTGGGCGGCGAGCACGCTCGGCACCCGGGCCCGGGTGGTCCGCACCGCCGCCGCGATCTGCTCGGGCGTGAACGCGCTGGGCGCCGCGATGCGCACGGTCACCCGATCGTCGGGGAACGTGCGCTCGTCGGTCCAGGTCACGCCGGGCGGATCGAACGCGGTCACCTTGGCCGTGCGCACGACCGCCGGCGGCTCGGCGGCGCGCGTCAGCTGGGTGCGGACCAGCACCGCCGCACCGGCCGCGACCACCAGCGTCGCGAGCCCGACCCATAGCCAGGTCCGACGCTTGGCCGGCGCGCTGCCCAGGAGGTCGGGCTCGAGCTGGTCGGCGATCGAGGTCAGGCGACCGACGTCGCGGTCGACCGGCCGCGCGACCGCGCGCGGGCTCGCGGGCGCGGTCACGGAGCTCGACGGCGTGGGCTGGATCGCCACCGGCGCCGCGGTGCGCGGGCTCGCCTGGGCTGCGGCCCGCGCCTTGCCGACGGTCTCGCGCGACAACCGCATGGTCTCGGAGTAGCCGTCGTCGGCCTCCTTGAGCGCCAGCTCGAGCTCCTTGCGAAACTCGCGCGCGCTCGCGAAGCGATCATCGACGTTCTTCGCCAGCGACCGCATGATCGCGGCCTCGAGCACCGCCGGGATGGTGACGTCGCGCGCCGACGGCGCCACCGCCAGGTCGGTCAGGTGCTTGCTCATGATCTCGAAGTGCGTGTTGCCGTCGAAGGGGGTGTCACCGACGACCGCCTCGTACAGGGCCGCGCCCAACGAGTAGATGTCCGACCGCGCGTCGACCTCGTGGCCGCGCACCTGCTCGGGCGACATGTAGCGGACCGTGCCCATGGTCTGCCCGGTCGCGGTGAGCTTGGTCGACGTCGTCATCTTGGCGATGCCGAAGTCCATCACCGTGGCGGTCCCGTCGTCGTCGCGGACCAGGACGTTCGACGGCTTCATGTCGCGGTGGACGATGCCGCGGCCGTGGGCGTACTCGAGCCCGCGCAGGACGTCGATCGCGATCCGGGTCGCGGTCGGCCAGTCCTGGCCTTCGCCCTCGAGGATCAAGCGCTCCCAGGTCTGGCCGCGCACGAACTGCATCGCCAGGACGAAGCTGCCGTTCTCCTGTCCGAAGTTGTAGAGGTGCACGATGTTCGGGTGATCGAGCTGCGCGAGCGCCTTGGCCTCCTCGAGGAAGCGCGACTTCACCTGCGCGTGGGCGGCGAGCTCGGGCGGCAGCACCTTGAGCGCGACGTCCTGATCGGTCAGCGTGTGCTTGGCCGTGTAGACGACGCTCATGCCACCTTGGCCCAGCACGTCGACGATGCGGTACTGCGCGAGCACCGTCGTGCCGATCAGCCGCTGCGCGCCGGTCGGGGCCAGGTTGCCGCCGCACGCCGAGCACTTCACGTCGATGTCGAGGACATCGGCCTGGCAGGTCGGGCACGCGGACATGGGCGCAGCGAGTCTACTCGGTCGCGGGGCCGAGCTGCCAGCCCGGCACGCGCGCGAGCAAGCGGTGCAGCTCTTCGCGCACGATCTCCGGATACTCGACCGGCGTGTAGTGGGTGCCGCCGGCGATGACCCGCAGCCTCGCGTCGGGGATGAGCGCCTGCAGGCGCGTCGCGGTGCTGGGCGGCGTCAGGATGTCCTTGTCGCCGGTGACGATCGTCGTCGGCACCTTGATCGTGGCGAGCACGTCCTCGGCGTCGTGCTGGTTGAGCCGGTCGAGCAGATCGCTGTAGATCGCCCAGTCGAGGGAGCCGAAGCCCGCCGCCACGTCGCGGAACGCGTCGACATCGAGCGTCTGCGACACCATGCCGAGCTTCTGCATCGCGGTGATGAGCAGCTCCGAGCCGGCGAACCGGCCGGCGACGCGACCGACCTGGACCGACTGCGCCTTCATCACGCGCAGCAGCACCGGGATCACCTTCTCGATGAAGTTGAGCCCAAGCACGGTGCGGAACGGCCGACCGAAGGTGCCGTTGACCGCCATCAGGCCCACCACGCGGTCGGCGTGGTGCCGCATCAGCTCGAAGTTGACCTGCACCCCCATCGACCAGCCGACGAAGACCGCGCGCTCGACCTGCTCGAGGTCGAGCAGCTCGAGCAGATCCTCGACCTGGTGCACGACCGTGTTGGCCAGCGGATCGCTCGGCGCCGCCGAGCTGTACAAACCGCGATAGTCCCAGCACAGCACGCGGTATCCGGGCAGCGCCGCGTAGAGGTGACGAAACGCCTCGAAGGTGCCGCCCAGGCCGTTGCTGAATACGACCGCCGGCGCGTCGTCGGTGGCACCGCGCCGGAACTGATAGCCGATGCGGGTGCCGTCGCGCGCAATGAACGATCGCTTCTCTAGGTCGGGTACCACGGCGCGCAATGTAGCCGAAAACGCCGATGGGCCCCGAAGGGCCCACCGTCACACCGTTTCGGGCGTGGTTCTTGAGATCTCGCGCTCGGTGGACCCGCCAGATGAATCCGCCAGATGAATCCGCCAGATGAATCCGTCGGTACGGCGCTCGGCGCCCTGGGTTCACAGCTCAACTCAGAACATGATCATGCCGCCGAGTCGGACTCGGCTGATGCGCTCCTGCTCCTCGGGCACCGCGGCCCGCGCGGCGATGCCGGGCTGGACGCTATCGCCGTTGTCGATCATCTGGCGCTGACCGAGACGGAAGTCGCCGAAGAGCTGCAAGCGGTCGCCGACGCGGAGACGCAGGCCGGCGCCAACCTCGGCCACCGACTGGTTGTCCTGCCACTCGTTGTCGCCGATCTCGACCTGGGTGACGCCGATCGCGGCGGCGAGGTACGGCGACAGCTTCTTGCGAGGTGACAGCTCGTACTGCAGCCCGGCCATGAAGCGGCGGTCGACGCGGGCGCCGTCGGCCAGCTCGTTCTTGGCGACCTCGGCCTCGACCAGGAGGCTGCGAGTCAGGCGAAATTGCCCGACCAGCCCGACGTCCTCGCCCTCGTCTTCCCCGCCGACGCTAACGCCGCCCAGGTAGGCGCCGAGGCCGAAGCGCGGCAGCGGGGCTTCCGCCACCACCACTGGGCCCGACACGTACGCGACCGGCGCCGGGGCGATGGGCGGGTAGTAGGCGGGCGCCTCGCAGTTGCAGTCAGCCGGCGGGGGCGGCGGCTGGGCGAAAGGACCGGGGTTGTAGTAGCTGCCGCCCAGCCAGATCGACCCGCCGATGCGGATGACGGGGCGCGGGCGGTAGGTCTGGCGCCAGGGACGAACCCAGTGGGCGCGGACCGAGCCACCGCCGATGCGGACGTGGGCACTCCCCCCAATGTGGACGCGGACATCGGCTGCAGCTGCCTGAGCACCCGCGGTGACAGCGAGACCCGCGATGAGAAGAACGATGCGATTGGGGCGGTTCACGGAGGGACTCCTTGGAGTGGATCGGTGCGGACGGGCTAATGGAGGGCAGACGCTCAACGACGGCGAACGGTTTACGTTGCAGCACACGCGCCAGATGCAATTCGCATCGCGGGCGTGTGTCGTGTCGATCGACCCGTGAGGCGACGGTAGGTTAGCAGCCTTCGGCCAATCGCCAGAGCGGATCTCGTGAACGGCCCTTCACACTCGTCAGTGCCGGTGACGCACATCGTGAGCGACCCCGCATCCGAGGGCGAAGTATGCCGAACTACCCAGCAATGCTTGACGTCGCGGCAGCAACTACCTAGAGTCCCGCACGCCATTGGAGGCCCAAACGTGAGCCAGCAGCCCCCCAAGAAACCGGGAAGCCGCGACATCAACGACCTGAAAGCGCGCCTCGGCATCAAAAAGGGCGCCGCGCCCGTGCCCGAGGCAGGTGGCACCACGCCACCGCCGCCGACGGGTCGTTCGACCGCCGCGATCCCCGCCGTGATGCCGCCTCCCGGCCTCATGGTTCCGTCGCCCATGGGTGCTACCCAGGCGCCTCCCCAGCCCGTGATTCCCAACGCGGCCGAAGATCCTTTCGGCGCGATGAACGCGATGGCGCAGATGGGCACCGCCCAGCGCGCCCCTGAGATCGTCTTCATCAACGACGGCAAGCCGGTCGAGAACGTCGGCACCGGCAGCACGGTGAAGATCGTGATCGGCGTCGTGGGAGGGCTCATGGTGCTGGCCCTCGGCGTCGCCATCGGTAGCACCGCCAAAGGTGGCACGTTCTACAACGAGGGCATCACGGCCTCGAAGGGTATCCGCGCCGACGTGAAGTCGGTCAAAAAGACCCTGGTCTCCATCAAGGAGAAGGTCGACAAGGCCCAGGGCCAGGGCAAGGACTCGACGGCGGCGCTGCGCGAGCTCGAGAAGCTCGAGCCCAAGGACGCCCTCGTGTACCGCGCCAAGCAGAACAACCTCAACCCGGAGCTCGAGGGCCAGATCCTGGGGTTCTACGCGGGTGTGAAGCAGCTGCGGCTGATGATCGAGGACCACCTCACGTCGGCCAAGGCGGACGATGCTGCGCTCGGTGCGGCCCGCGCCGCCACCGAGAAGATGACCTTCCCGGCCAACCAGTCGGGCTTCGAGAACGCGGTCCGCGTGCGCTACGGCGTGCTGGTGTGGAACCCGACCGAGGAGGAGGCCACCAAGGACTCCACCAAGTTCGGCGCGCGGCTGGTCGAGATCGGCCCGCCCTTCTGCAGCAGCGATTCCGGTCCCAAGCTGTCGGCCAGCGGCACCTGTCCCGAGGGCTCTGGCGTCGAGACGCTCGCCTACCGCGTGAGCTCGACCGGCCAGTGGCTAAAGGGCGACTTCGCGATCCCGGGCCAGAACCTGGAGCCAGGCGCGCCGGTCCCGCCCAAGAAGCTGCTCATCATCTCGCCGACGTCGGTCTTCGATGGGCTGGCGTTGGGCAGCGCCAACTCGGCAGCCGAGGCGCTCTACAACAAGCGCGTCGAGGCCATCTCGGCCCGCCTGACCGAGTCGATCGAGGCTGCCAACGCTCTCGAGGCCAGGCTGGGCCCGAAGGCCAACGAGTCACCGCACTTCACGTTCTTTTTGTAGGGGTCGTCGCCGACCCCTCGCTGGGCTTTCGAGAGGGACTGTCGCCAGCCCCTCCCCCGGCGGGGTCATGCCCCCGCAGGTGCCCCCACCCGAGAACGGCCCTCCGGGCCTGCGGGCACGAGCCCGCGATCGGCGTCGTGCGCGGGACCTCGCCAAGACGGGTCAGCGGTTCGGGTAGAGGTCAGCGGGTCGGGCGGTTCAGTCGGTGGCGCCGTCGGCGGCGCAGCGGAAGCCGATGATGACCGCGCGGGCGGAGTGAGGGCGGCCGTGCCAGGCGGCGCCGCGGCCGAGGCCGACGTGGTCGTCCCAGGCCGAGCCCTTGACGGTCATCCGCTCCGACGGGCCGGTGCCCTGGGCCGGCGCGTCGACGGGCCACCGGGTAGCGGTCCACTGGAAGACGTTGCCGGCCAGGTCGAGGACACCGAAGGGGCTGGCGGCCTCGGGGAAGCTGCCGACCGCGACGGTGTCGCCGGCGCCGTCGTCTCCGGAGTTGAGCTTGTAGTGGTCGAACGTCGGTCCGAACGGGTACGTCGTGCCGGCGAAGCCGCGCGCGGCCTTCTCGAGCTCGTGTGCGCTGGGCAGCCGGCGCGCAGCGTGAGCGGCCAGGCCGCGCCACGCGCAGTAGGCAGCGGCGTCGTCCCAGGTGACCAGCACCACCGGATGATCCTCGCGGCCCGACGGTGGCCGGTCGCTGGTCCACACGAAGCGCTTCACCTCGGTCGCCCAGTCCTGATGGAAGCCCTGGGCCTTCCAGGTCGCCTCGTCCATCGTCGGGGCTGGCGCGCCGCCGTCGGCCACGAACTCGGCGTAGGCCGCGTTGGTGACCGGCATCAGGTCGACGCGAAACCCCGGCAGCTCGACGATGTGGCGCTCCTCCTCGCGATCGAACCACTTGCCGTCGCGCGCGCTGTCGGAGCCGGCGGCGGCGGTCCACTCCTCGTAGGCGAGCTGGCGTTCCTCGTCACTGGACCCGGCCACGGAGCGTCCGGCCGGCACCGCGACCAGCTGGCCGTCAGCGGCCAGCGATAGCGACGCGCCGCCGCCGTGGTAGGCGACTGGCCGGGTCGGCGTGGTGACCTTGGGCGGCACCGGCTGCCCGGCGGAGAACCGGGGCCGGTACGACTCGCAGCCGGTGGCCAAGATGGTGGCGAGCGCGCCGGTGAGCGCGACGCGGGCGGGAAGCATGACGCGCATCATAGCCCGGCGCCGGTCCGGGCTGCGGCTCTGGCTTGGTCGCGCGCGTGGTCGAGCTCGGACTCGATGGCGCGACCGCGGCGGGCGTCGTCGAGCGCGCGGGCGTACGGCGGACCCGCCGCCAGGATGGCCGCGTCGAGAGCGGCCGGCGCCGGCGCCGGACCCTGCCGCGGGATGGTGCCGGCGCGATCACGCAGCATGCGTGCGACCGGCGGCTGAGCCTCGGCGTCGAGGTAGATCACCGACGACAGCTCGACGCCGTCGATCGGGTCGTGGGCGATCGAGGTCGCGAACAGCCAGCGCCCGTCGTGGGACCAGCGCGGCCCGCTCTCGTCGCTGCCAGGCAGCGCGAGGAGCGGCGTGCCCGCCTCGTCTTGGGCGATGCGCCACAGATCCAGATCGCCGGCCGGCGACCGGGCGCCGTAGACCAGCCCGCCCCGCGGGGCCCAGCTCGGCGTCACATCGGCCGGCCCATCGGTGAGATAGCTGACCGCGCCGTCGGGGTGGCGCACCGCGATGCGGCTCTCGACGGCGACGCCCAGCGCGACCTCCTGAAACGCGATGCGCCCGTCGGTCGCGACCGCCGGGGCCAGCTGCTGCACGCCGACCGCCGGTGCGAGGCGCTCGATCGGCCCGATCGCAACGCCGCCGGCCCGCAGGTCGAGGGTCAGCTGGACCAGCGCGAACTCGCGATCGTCGCGGCGCGCGAACACCAAGGCGGCGCCATCGGGTGTCCAGGCCGGATCGACGTCGACACCCACGCCGTCGGTCAGCCGCATCGGGGTCGCGCCGACCGCGGCTGGCATGAGCCACAGGCTGGTCTCGGCGAGAGCCCGCCCCCGCGACGACACGAACGCAAGCCATCGCCCGTCGGGCGAGAACGCCGGTTGCTCGTCGCGGACCGGCCCGTCCTCGGGCGCCGCCGCCAGCACGGCCCAGCGGTCGCCGTGCTCATCGGCCAGGATCAACCGGCCGCCCCCGCTCCAGCGCTCGGTCAGCGCGAGCCTGAGCTCCGGAACCACCACCGGCCGCTCGACAGGCCGACACCCGACGAGCATGACCAAAACCCAGCCCCGCCAGACCATCGACCGCCAGACGCAGGACACCGGTCAGCGCGTCAGGGCGCCTTGTCGGGCGGCGCCGCTGGCTTGGCCGCCGCGTCCTTCTTGCTCTTGAGCTGCGTCATGTCCATGTCCCTCGACGTGTTGTCCACTCGGGGCTCGACGCCGAAGTAGACTCCGACCGCGAGCAGGCCGAACACCAGCGACGAGATGGCGCCGATGAGGAAGGCCTTGTGCAGGCTCTCCTGGGTGCGGCGCTCGAACACCACAAACTGGGCCTCTTCGTGAGGCGCGAGCGACGTGAAGTTGTTGAAGTCGGTCATGCTGCTTCTCCCGGGGCGCTACGGTAGTTCCAAGTCGGACCCGCGGTCAACGCGGCAGTTGCACCGAAGCCCACGACTGATCCACCCGCGCCCATCGGCGCTGGCGGCCACGCACAAAGTTGAGCGCCTGGGGCGCGGTCGTTCGTTGCTATGGTCATGGCAGGCATGGCGCAGGACTCGAATGTCGCTCGGACACCGCGCGCGGTGATCGGTTCCGGCTTTTTGCCAGCGATGGTCGCCGTGGCCTGCGCGTGCAGCACCGGCCGCGCCGATCCCCCCGAGGCCACGCCCACCGCGGCTCGCGCGGTGGCCCGGCAGTCGGTCGATCCCGCAGCCGCCCCCGGGCCGCCCGAAGCCTGCCTCGGCGTGGCCGACCAGGGCATCTGGTCCGATCTCGACGACGAGCTGCAACTCGCCCTGCCCGCCCGGCTCACCGCGGCGAGGGTCAGCGCCACCATCGACCGCACCCACGCGCTGCTGGTGGTGGCCGTCGACGGCTGGCCGACCAAGCCCTACCCGCTGGGCGGCGACGCCGCGACGCTGGTGGTCGGCAGTCACACGCTGGCCCTGCGCCCCGGCGATCGCGCCGAGCTGGCGCCGCTGCTCACCGCGTCCGCGCTCACCGAGCAGGCGACGCCGGCGGCCCAAGATCGCGATCGCGACGGCATCGTCGACAGCCTCGACGTGCTGATGGGCGCGAGGAAGACGGTGCTCAACGCCGATGCCTATGTCGGCGGCTACGAGTCGCTGCGCTATCCGATGGGCGACGTGCCCCGCGAGCGCGGCGTGTGTACCGACGTGATCGTGCGCGCGCTGCGCAACGCTGGCGTCGATCTGCAGGCCGCGCTCCACCAGGACATCGCGCGGTCGCGGCGCTCGTACCCGATGGTGAAGGGCAGCGGCGACGCCAACATCGACCACCGGCGCGTGAAGACGCTGCTGCCCTACCTGCGCCGCCACCTCGACGCCCATACCGCCGCGCTCGACGACGCCGCCGATCCGGTGCGGCCCGGCGACCTGGTGCTGTTCGACACCTTTCCCAGCCGCTCTGGCCCCGACCACATCGGCATCGTCTCGGACCGAGTCGGCGAGAGCGGCCTGCCGCTGGTCATCAACAACTGGACCGACGGCACCGTGACCGCCGAGATGGATTTGCTGGCGTGGCTGCCGGTGACGCATCGCTTCCGGCTGGCGCCGCGTCGCTGACCGGCCGACCTTGATTGCAGCGGCGGACCCAGGCGGCTACCGTATCGGCAATGATCTTGGGGACGAGAGGAGCGATCCTATCGCTCGTCGCGACGCTCGCGGTCGTGGGCATCGCCCGCGCCGACGAGCGTGACCGCGCGCTGATCGACCGGGTCGAGGTGAAGGCCTCGCCCATCTACGGCATGGCGCGGGTCCGCGCGTTGGTGTCGGCGACCGAGCTCAAAGGCGCGCGCATCCCCCACGACTTCAAGCCGGCGCTGACCGTGAAGATCGGCGGCGACAAGGTCGCCTTCGTCACTGGCTTGTCGAAGAACGCCGAGGTCGAGGTCGAGATCGTGCTCGTCATCGCGACCACTGATGCGTTCAAGGAGACCTTCGAGCCGATCCGAGAGATCCTCAAGACCGGGCTCCTCGATCCGCTCGAGAAGCTGGGCCCACGCTTCCGCATCGCGGTCATCGGCTATGACTCGACTACCGTCGGCCAGAAGCGGCTCGGCACCGTCGCCGAGGCCCGCAAGGCCCTCGATGGGCTGGTGCCCGAAGACCTGACCAGCGAGGTCGCCTTGGCCACCGCGGTCTCCAACGCGGTGTCGATCGCCGCCGCCGCCGCCAACCGGCCCAAGCTGGTCGGCGCGATGACGCGGCCGGTCGTGATCGTGGTCTCCGACGGCGACGGGATCCTCCCCGAGAGCCGACCGGATATCACCGCGATCGGCGAGGCCGCGGCCAAGGGCGGCGTCCGGGTCCACGGCCTCGGCTTCTCGCCCGGCAAGCACCGTCGGTCGCTGCTCACGCTCGGCGAGCTGGCCAAGACCTCGGGCGGCACGTTTCGCTGGGTGCAGGAGATCGAGGGCTGGGACGTCGCCCTCGACCAGCTGGTCGATCAGCTGGCGCACGAGTACGTCGTGACCGCGCTGGCCCCGCTCGCCGAAGTAGCTGGCAAGCGGCTCGCGGTGTCGATCGAGAGCGCGAGTGGGCCGCTGACGGCGGCGCCGGTGTCGCTCAAGGCGCCCAAGTGCGGCAAGGTCGAGTGCGCGGGCGACGCCTACTGCGTGCGCGACGTGTGCATCGCGCGTCGCCGGAGCTCGGGCGGCGGTGGCGTGCTGCGCTGGATCCTGCTGGTCCTGGGCGCGGCGGTCGTGATCGGCGGCAGCGCGATGTTCGTGCGGTCGCGGCGCGGCCCGCGCCGATACCCGATCAAGCCAGCGCCGCTACCAAGCGCAGTCGTGACCGGCTACAGCGTGCCGGTCGCCGCGCCGGCGCCCGCGGCGCGGCCCGGCGGTCCGGTGCTCATCATCATGAGCGGTCCCGAGACCGGCCGTCAGGTGCCGCTGCACCACGGCTTCACGCTGGGCAAGGCGCCGGGCAGTCACCTCAGCCTGATCCAAGACGGCACCGCGTCGACCAACCACGCCCAGATCACCGTCGACGGCGCGACCTGGACCCTCACCGACCTCGGCTCGACCAACGGCACGTTCGCCAACGGTAGCCGGGTCACCTCGGTCGCGCTATTCCATGGAATGAGCCTCCGGGTCGGCTCGACCGACCTCCGGTTCTGGCAGGCATAACCATGAGCAAGATCATCATCGCCGGCGAGCACCTCACCGAGATGGGGCCGAAGTACAAGACCTGGTTTGACACCTACTGGGACGCGACCATCGAAGGTCAGGTTTCGGCGAGCGGCCTCATCACCCCAGGTGGCGCCTTCAGCGCGGACGCCAAGAACAAGGGCCTGCGCCGCTACGCGTTTCGCAAAGAGATCCGGCGCTACGGCAAGACCCCGCCCCTCGACGCGGCCAAGTCGCTCATCCGCAAGTTCGTGCTGCACCACGACGGCGTGAGCAGCTCGCAGATCTGCTGGCACGTGCTCCAGAACGAGCGCGGCCTGTCGTGCCACTACCTCATCGACAACGACGGCACGATCTACCAGACCCTCGACCTGGCCTTCATGGGCTTCCACGCCGCGAAGTACAACGTCGACTCGATCGGCGTCGAGTTCTGCAACCGCGGCATCATGGACGATCCGCACTTCTACGACGGCAAGGCCGATCCGCACTTCCCGTCGGACCCGTACGCGATCAACGGCCACAAGATGGTCTCGTTCGACTTCACGGAGAAGCAGTACGCGTCGTTCTTCGAGCTGGCCCAGGCGCTGGTCAAGCTCCTGCCCAACCTGGCCCTCGAGTACCCGCGCGACCCGCAGCTGCCCGCCAAGCCGGCCTGGGGCTGCCTGGGCCCGGTCGACGCTCTGGGCGACAGCTTCCCGGCCTCCAGCTTCTCCGGCTTCATGGGCCACTACCACCTGACGACCCGCAAGTGGGACCCCGGCCCCTTCGACTTCAAGAAGTGGATCGATAAGCTGCGGGGCCAGCGGGTCTTCCCGGTGGCGGTGCCGGGCTCGATCATCGATCCATCGAGCGGCCGACCCATCATCCCCGAGGACGTCGCCCAGCTGCCGGCCGCGGTGCAGCCCTACTACGACGCCAACGAGCTGCTCGCCGAGGGCGGCTTCTTCCCGGTCGGCCCGTGGGGCATCACCAAGCTGTGGCACGGCGGCATCCACCTGCCGCTCAACGCTGGCGACCCGATCTTCGCGCCGTTTCCGGGCCGCGTGATCGCGGCGCGCACCCGGGGCGCGACCATCATCGGCTCGAACCACTTCGTGCTCCTGCGTCACGACCTCAACGTCGCGTCGGAGCAGGTGCGCGTGTACTCGCTGTTCATGCACATCGACGAGTCGGGCGCCAAGGAGCAGCCGGGCTGGATGGCGAGCAACTCCAAGGTCATCGACGCCGACGTCGACGTCGACGGCTACGACTATGTCGTCGACGCCGGCGCCCTCATCGGCCACGTCGGCGTGGTCGGCCCCGATGAGCTCAGCAAGGCCCAGCTGCACTTCGAGATCTTCTCGGAGAAGCGCTACTTCGAGACCGAGGGCACGCCGTGGCGGCTCATCGATGGCTCGTCGACAGGGCGCTTCTGCATCGACGAGGAGGTCAACGCGCTCATCGACGCCGACAAGGACGGGCGGCTGTCGCGCACCGAGCTGACCGAGTTCTACGCCGCGGGTGAGAAGGGCGACCTCCGCAACCTCATCACCAAGCACGTCAGCGAGTGGGCGCCGGTCCCCGACTGGGCCGAGGCGCTCAGGAGCGAGCCCAACCAGTTCATGAAGAAGACGGCGAAGGTGAGAGGCAAGCCCAACCGCGACGCCGACGACGAGGACCTCGACATCGACGCGATGGTGGCCGACCAGCTCACGCCGTTCACCTGGTGGACCGACACGGTGTCAAAGGCGCTCAAGCTGTCGAACGCCGCGATCGTCTTCCACTACCATCCGATGCGGTTCATGGAGTACGTCAACAGCGCCTTCAAGGCCAACGACGTGAAGGGCACCGCGGTGCCCATCGACGACGATCAGGACAAGCGCGGTGAGTTCGCGATGACCGAGCCCGAGCCGGCTCCGCCACCCGACGACCACCTCAGGCTCGAGAATCTGGTCGACGGCTGGGAGGGAGACGTGCCCCCGCCATGAGCACCTCGACGAAGAAGCCGGCCGGGCCGACCGCCAAGGGCCTGTCGCGCCGCCGCATCCTGGGCGTCGCGCTGACCGCGGCGCTGGCCGCGGCGCTGCCGATCCGCGACGTGAAGCCCAAGCCGCGGCCCGACCGCTGGAGCGGCAAGACCCGCTGGATCGGCCACGCCTGACCCGCGCGACGACCAGGGTCGCAGTGTATGTTCGCGCGCATGCTTCGCGCCGGCATCTCGCTCGCCTTCGTCCTGCTGCTCGCCGCTCCTGCCGCTGCCCAGGCCATCCCCGACGATCCGCCCAGTGACGACACCGGCGGCGCCGGCGGTGAGGCCGAGCTGGACGAGGATCCCATCCCGGTCGGTGACGACCGCGGCACTGAGGAGAACCCCGACGCGCCCCGGATCGGCGATCAGGATCCCGACGCCCCGCGCGCACCGGCGATCAAGCCCACGGGCTATCCGGTCAACGAGATCCTGAGGCCGATCACCCTGCCCGACTTCACGTCGGAGATCGCGCTGGACCTGGCGATCTACCCATCGCCGGTCGACGTCGAGGTCGGCCTGCGCGCCCGCTACGGCATCACCCGCCAGGCCCAGATCGGCGTGCGCTACGGCGTCGGCGGGCTCTACAACGACGGCAAGCAGGACAAGGTCCGCTGGAACACCGGCAAGGCGGTCGGCGTCGACTTTACGTACCTCATCACCAACTGGATCGCGCCGCGCATCGGCGTGCCGATGTACGTCGATCCGTTCACGATCGGCCTCGAGCTGGGCGCGCCCGTGAAGTTCCGGTTCGGCGACAAGTTCGCGATCGTCGGCTTCGAGGACGTGGTCAGCTTCAAGCTGGTGAAGAAGAAGTTCCTGCCCGATCTGCGCAGCGAGCGGAACAACGAGAACCTGGCCGACCTGCTCGACTCGCAGACCCTCACCAGCGACGGCTACGTGCGGCTCGACTTTGGCGCGGTCTACCAGCTCAAGCCGAACCTCGCGATCTCGGGGCGCTTCGGCATCACCTTCGACGACTTCGATGGCGACGACTCGCCGTCGACGTTGCGCGGTCAGGTGCAGTGGACGCCCAAGCGGCAGCTCGACCTGACCGGCGTCATCGCGGCCGACCGCCTCGACGACGCCCACTCGTTCCACCTCGGCGGCGCAGTCGCGGTCCGGATCTGAGTGAAGGGGCTTTCAAGCCCTTCGTGTCGAACCGGCCCCGGACCTGCGGGCAAGAGCCCGCCATCGTGCCGCGAGGGCGGGACCTGTCACGGCACCAGCGCCAGCACCCACGTCAGGGCTGATGACGCGGCTCACGTTCGCTCTCGACGGCGACCACGACGCCAGAGGTCGCGTCGACGTTGACCTCCTTCACCCAGCCCTTCTTGCCCTGGGTCGGCTTGATGACGAACGAGTAGATCCAGCGGCCGTGCTCGCGCTCGAGCTCGGATGAGCTCACGGTGCCAGGGATCTTGGCGACCGCGGTCTTGGTGGCGTCGGCGAGAGTGACCGCGGGCGTGAACGGCGGTGGCCGCTTGACCGGACGAGCGCTCGCGACCACCGGTGCGATGACCAGGCCGAGACCGAGCACGAGCGCGGGGAGAGTGGAGAGCTTCATGAGCCCAGTGTGGCCAGCGGGCGCGGCCCGGCCCGTGAAGGTTCGGTGAAGGTCAACCGACGAGGGGCAGCCGCAAGATCAGCCGCGCGCCACCGGCGGGCGCGATCTCGGCGACCAACGTGCCGTCGTGGGCCTCGGCAATGCGGCGCGCGATCGCGAGCCCGAGGCCGGTACCAGTGCTGTGTCCGGGGCCGCGCACGAGCGGGGCGAATAGCGACTCGGGCTGTTCGCCCAGGCCGGGCCCGTCGTCGTCGATGAGCACCGCGACCGTGCGGCCATCGGCGGCCAGCACCAATCCTACCTCGACCCGGGCGCGGGCGTGGCGGATCGCGTTGGCGATCAGGTTGCGGATCGCGGTGTCGAGGGTCGCCGGGTTGGCATCGACGATCGCGCTGACCGCGTCGGTCGGGCCGGCCAGGACCACGCCGCGCACCTCGGCCGACGCCGCGAGCTGCGCCACAACGCCGTCGATCAGATCGACCAGCACCGCCGGCTGCCGGGTCCCCGGGGCGTCGGCGCCGGCCCGGGCCAGGGCCAGAAGCCCGTCGACGACCGCGGCGAGCCGGCGGGTGTCGGCCAGCGTGCCTGCGGCCAGCGTTGGCCAGTCGACCTCGCCGGCCGGTCGGCGCAGCGCGACCTCGAGCTCGGCCGCCATCACCGCGAGCGGCGTTCGCAGCTCGTGGGAGGCGTCGGCCGCGAATCCGGCCAGCGCAGCGAAGCCGTCGTCGAGGCGCGCGAACAACGCGTTCTGCGCCAGCGCCAGCTCGCGTAGCTCACCGGGCTCGGACGGGACCGCGAGCCGGCGCGACAGATCGTGCGCCGAGGTTTGGCGCGCGGCCTCGATCGCGACGTCGAGGGGGCGCGTGGTACGGCGCGCCAGCAGGGCCGCGGTGACGATCGCCGCGATCGCCCCGATCGGCGCGGCGAACCCCATCGACTCGATCACCAGCTCACCAGCCTCGGCGACCGGGGCGTCGCCGTCGCCGTGATCTTCATCTGCGGGATCGCTTGCGGCCAGCGCGAACACGATGCCACCGAACACGACCAGCGAGATCGCCGCGCTCGCGAGGGCGCCGAGCAAGAAGCGCTGCCGCAGCCCGCCCACTACGCCCCCACCGCAACCCGGTAGCCGAAGCCGCGCAGGGTCTCGATGCGCACCATCGAGTCGGCCAACTTGCGCCGCAGGTGGCTGAGGTGGACCTCGACGATGTTGGTGCCGGGATCGTAGTCGTAGCCGAAGGCGTCGCGCAGGATCTCGCGGCGGTTGACGACCCGGCCCGCGTGCGCCAGCAGCAGCTCGAGTAGCCCACGCTCGCGTGGCGACAGCAGCACGTCGCGGCCGGCGACCCTGACCGCCGGCTCGCCGGGACACACCTCCAGATCGCCGACCCGCAGCACCTGGGCGGCCGGCTCGGCGCGGCGCAGGACCGCGCGCAGCCGCGCGATCAGCTCCGCGAACACGAACGGCTTGACCAAGTAGTCGTCGGCGCCCGCGTCGAGCGCAGCGACCCGGGCGTTGACCTCGTCGCGCGCGGTCAGCACGACGACCGGGAGGCTGCGACCGCCGGCTCGCGCCGCTGCGATCACCGCGGCCCCATCGCCGTCGGGCAGCCCGAGGTCGAGGATGATCGCGCGCAGCCCGCGGTCATCGAGGCGGACCAGCGCGTCGTCGATCCGGCCTACCGCCACCGCGACGTAGCCCTCGGTCGCCAGGCCGGCGACCACGGCGGCGGCCAGCCGAACCTCGTCCTCGACGACAAGGATGGTCATGGGTCATCGTGGCACCGCCGGGGCCGCTGATGATGCCCTTCACCGCATCTTCACCCAATCACCGGCCCGCCACCGGCAGCATGCCGTCATGACCCATCGACTCTGCGTGCTGATGCTGGTGGCCGCGTTCCCCGCCATCGCTACCGCCCAAGCCCTCGAGACCGAGACCGCGCGACCGCCCGGCAATGGCGTCGTGGTCGGCGGGGTAGGCGTCGAGGTGCAGGCGTCGTCCGAGGGCACCGAGGCCGCGATCCCTACCTTCGTCGAAGGCGGGCTCGGCGATCGGGTCGAGCTGGTGATCGAGCAGGTCGCGTTAGCCGCGGTGCGACCCACGATGGGCACCCGCGCCAGCGGCCTCGGCGACCTCGAGGCGACGCTGCTCGTCCTCGCGGTCCACGAGCGGGCTCGGCTGCCGGCGGTCGCGGTCGCGGCCGAGGTCAAGATTCCCACCGCACGCAATGCGCTGCTGGGGACTCGCGAGGCCGACTACACCGGCTATCTCGTGCTGAGCAAGCGGATCGGGCCGGTCGACCTGCACCTCAACGCGAGTTACGCCGTCCTCGGCGATCCACCCGCGGTCAACGCCGACAACGTGTTCGGCGGCGCCCTCGCCGCCAAGTACCGGCGCGGCAAGCTCGACCTGTTCGGCGAGCTCCTGTTCGCGACGGCGGCGGTGCCCGAAGGTATGGGCGAACAGGAGCAAGGAGGCGAGTTGGTCGGCGGCGAGACCGTCGGCACGCTCGGTGGTGGCTACCACGTCAGCCGCGCCGCGCTGATCACCCTCGGCCTCAGCATCGACAACAACGCGGCGGTCACGATCCACCCCGGGCTGACCTGGCGCGGTCAGCTCTTCTGACGCTGAGCGCGGCGCGTCCTTCACGGGCGTGCCGCTCGGGCTTCCAACCAGGCGGGGCGACGGCGGCGCACCATGGTGGCGAGCACGACCTGTCGCCGCAGCGAACGGCGCGAGCCGGCGCTCAAGTTCACGGGGGCGAGTCGGGGCTGGGCGGGGCGTCGGGCGTCGCGAGGGGCGCATCGACCGGCACGCCGGCATCCACCGGGGGGCCGGCATCTAGCTCCTTGGGCGTGGCCAGGCCGTCGGCGCCGACGATCTCGAACCGGCGCGCGCCCACCAGCTGACCGCCCGCGGTCTCGGTGATGCACATCCACTTGCCCTCGGGGTCGTCGGCCAAAAGCTCGGCTGGTAGCTCGCTCACGAAGACCGCGCCGTCGCCGTCGCAGGGCCGCGGCTGGGGCGCGAGGCGCGCCACCGTCTTGCCGCGGTGGGTCCAGACATGCACGACGTCCTCCTTGAGGCCGCCCGGCTCGACGACCAGCGAGCCGCAGCGCAGCCCGTCGAGCTGGGTGCGCCGGATGACGTGCTTGGAGGCCGGGAGGCACTCGTAGCTGCCGACGCTGCCGTGGCCGACCGCGGTCTCCGAAAGCGATAGCGGGGCCGGCGGGATCGCGCGCCGACCGTTGGCGACCGCGAAGAACAGCCCGAAGGTGGCGGCCGCGGTGAGGACGCCGCCGCGCAACGACAGCACCTGCTTGGCCGAGAACGTGAGCAGCGCGACCGCGGGCGGCGTGGCCAGCGACGCGATCAGCAGACCGTCCTTGTGGGTCACGCCGAAGACCAGCGGCAACACGACGTTGAGCACGCCGAACATCGCGAGGCCGTACATCAGCGAGGCCAGCCAGCGCCGCTCCATGATGACGTTGTCGAAGACCAGATCCATCGTCGACACCACCGCGCACACCAGCAGCACCGGCGCCATCCACCAGTTCCACGACGCCAGCGACCAGGTCGCGCTCGAGCCGTACAGCGGCACCAGGAAGAAGAACATCTGCTGGTACAGCTGCTTGATGAGGTAGTTGGTGCCGAGGCGCACACCCTTGCGCAGGAACCTCTCGTCATCGGCGCGGTTGGTGGGCCCGACGATGAAACGCAGCGCGACGAACATCAGCAGCCACGACAGGCACAGGACCATCAAGATCTTGTCGGCGTAGGCCAGGCCGTGGCGCGCGAACAACATCACGCCGACGCCGAAGCCGAGCGCGACGAAGCTGTGCAGCCACCAGACCTTCTTGATGATCTTCTTGACCCAGCCGTAGCGCGGCTCGTCGATGAAGACGGGCGGAGGCAGCGGCGCAACGGCGTCGAGCGGCGGCGGCACGGGCCGGGACATCGCTCAAGAGGTAGCACGCGCTCGCGTGAGGACGCGGCCCCCCATCCCGACGTCTAGGCGATCCGGTGGGTCGACCCGGTGCGGCCGGGCCGCGGGATCGGTCGCGGCCCAGCGCCGAAACCGATTACGTTCGCCACCTATGTCCAAGGAGACGAGCGAGCAGCTGGTCGACGACCTCGAGGAGAGTCGCGCGCCCCACCGGGCGTCCGACGCGTTGTTCCGGCTGCTGGTCGACACCGTCGAGGACTACGCGATCTTCGTCCTCGACCCGACCGGGCGGGTCTCGACCTGGAACACCGGCGCGCAGCGGCTCAAGGGCTACACCGCTGGCCAGATCGTGGGCCGCCACTTCTCGGTGTTCTATCCCGACGACGAGGTGCTCGCCGGCAAGTGCGAGCTCGAGCTCAGCACCGCCGCGGCCACCGGTCGCTTCGAGGAGGAAGGCTGGCGGCTACGCAACGACGGCTCCCGCTTCTGGGCCAACGTCACCATCACCGCGCTGCGGTCACCGAGCGGGGCGCTGATCGGATACGGCACGGTCACGCGCGATCTCACCGAGCGCAAGCTGGCCCAACAGAGCGCGGTGGCGGCCGAGGCGCGCCTCGGGCTGCTGCTCGAGAGCGTGCGCGACTACGCGATCTTCATGCTCGACCCCGACGGTCGGGTGGCGAGCTGGAACGTCGGGGCCCAGCGGATCAAAGGCTACGACGTCAGCGAGATCGTCGGCCTGCACTTCTCGACGTTCTATCCGGCGGAGGACGTCCGCGCCGGCAAGTGCGAGCACGAGCTGGCGGTGGCGGCCGAGGTGGGTCGCTTCGAGGACGAAGGGTGGCGGATCCGCAAGGACGGCTCGCGGTTCTGGGCCAACGTCATCATCAGCGCGGTCTGGGGTCCCGACCAGACGCTGCTCGGCTTCTCCAAGGTCACGCGCGACCTGACCGATCGCATCCAGGCCGAGGAAGCGCGCGCGGCCCGGCGCATCGCCGAAGCGACCAACCGCGCCAAAGACGAGTTCCTCGCGATGCTCGGCCACGAGCTGCGCAACCCGCTCGCGCCGATCGTCACCGCGATCCAGCTCCTCCAGCTGCGCGCGGATACCCGCATGACCCGCGAGGTGCAGATCATCGAGCGACAGGCCGGGCAGATGGTCCGGCTGGTCGACGATCTGCTGGACGTGTCCCGGGTCGCGCGCGGCAAGCTCGTCTTGCAGACGGCGCGCTTCGAGCTGCGCTCGGCGCTGACCACCGCGGTCGAGATGGCGATCCCGGCGCTCGACAAGCAGGCGCAGCGCCTCGTGGTCGACATCGATCCCGGGCCGCTGCTGGTCGACGGCGACGAGGCCCGGCTGGTGCAGGTCTTCGTCAACCTGCTCAACAACGCCAGCCGGTACACGCCAGCGGGCGGCCACCTCGCGCTGACGGTGCGCCAGGTCGACCACGCGATCGTCATCGAGGTGAGCGACGACGGCGTCGGCATCGAGCCCGAATTGCTGTCCCGGGTCTTCGAGCCCTTCGTGCAGGCCTACCAGGACATCGCGCGCACCGCGGGCGGGCTCGGCATCGGGCTCACGCTGGTGCGTGCGCTGGTCGAGCAGCACCAGGGAACCGTCAGCGCGCGGAGCGCCGGTCCGGGTCACGGCAGCACCTTCACGGTCCGCATCCCAGCCACCCAGGTGTCGCCGTCGGCACCCGGGGTCGTCGAGGTCCAGTCCCCACCCTCGCCGGCCGCCTGTCGCGTGCTGCTCGTCGACGACAACCAGGACGCCGTCAACGTCCTCGCCGAGATGCTGGCGCTGCTCGGCCACGAGGTCCGAACCGCGGCTGATGGGCCCGCGGCGCTGGCGCTGCTCGAGGCGTTCACGCCCGACCTCGCCGTGCTCGACATCGGCTTGCCCGGCATGGATGGCGTCGCCCTGGCAACCCGCATCCGCGCGCTGCCCCAGGCCGCGGCGACCCGGCTGGTGGCGCTCAGCGGGTACCTGAGCTCGGCGCCCAGGACCGGCAGCGTCTTCGACGCCCACCTGATGAAGCCGGTGAAGCTCCAGAGCCTGCTCGATCAGATCACGGCCGCGCGCCGCTGAGCCAAGCCCTATTAGTTTCCGACCCGGATCGGCGTCTTGTCGGCCGACAGCGACTCCGAGGCGCCGGTCAGCGCGTCCGGCGTGACCGCGATGTCGAGCTCACTGCCGGTCACCGAGCCGTGACAGCCGCCGCACACCGCGTCGTAGAGGTCCTCCTTGATGCCGAGGCTGATGACCTCGCCGGGCGCCACCTGGTGCTCCTCGCCCATGTTGACCACGACCGCGCCGCTCGAGTCCTGCAGCTCCATCACGAAGCGGCCGGCCGGCACGTTGATGCGCGCCGAGCCGTCGTCGGCGAGCGGCGCCTTGCCGAGCAGCTGGCGGTCTTCGAAGATGCCGTCGGGCCCGCTGCCGCTGGTGGTGCCAGCCGGGGCCGCACCCTCGCTGTACACCGCGACCTGGGTGGCGCGGCGGAACAGGTCGACCGGGCGACCGCGGCGCAGGTTGCCGGTGAGCAGCGTGAACACCAGCGGCGCGTCGGGGAAGTGGATGATCGCGCGGCCCTCCCCGGTGGCGGCGACGTCGATGCGGCCACCGAACACCAGCTGCCTGCGGTTGTCGAACAGCTGGTGCGGCGGGTGCTTGATGCCGAGCACCGCGTCGACCTGGGCGCCGCCGCCGCCAGCGAGCACGGTGCGGGCGCCGGTCGCGGGGTCGATCGCGACCACATCCCAGTCGAGGCTGGTGACGGTGGCGAGGTCGCCGGTGGTCGCCGCGTACGACACCAGGATACGACCGTCGGGCATGCCAGTCGGATTGCGGTACGCGCCGTTGGTGGGGGAACCCACGCGACCGGTCGCCGCCGGGTCGATCATGCGCACCGACTCGAGGAAGCCCGGCGAGTCGGCGCGTCGGCCGGCCTCGAAGGGCCCGACGCTGCGGTTGAAGGTCGCGAGCGTACCGGCCCCGCCCTTGGCGCCCACGTCGGAGAAGACGACGAGGAAGTTGCCGTTGAGATCCTCGCGGATGTCGGTGGCCTGGGTGTAGCCGACCGACGGCTTGGTCACCGACGGGTCGGCGAGGTCGGCGTACTTCGAGACCGCACGCTGGGCGAGCAGCGGGTGGTAGTCGGTGCGGTCCCAGTTGAGACGGCGTCCGGCCAGCTGGTAGAGCTCACCCGAGACCTTCTCGGTCGTCATCGTGATGCGGCCCTCGCGCATCATCTGCGGCGAGATCTCCGAGCCGGTGAGGAACGTGAGCTGCTCGACCGCCGAGCCGTCCGCGCGCATACGCCACAGGTCCGACTGCGGGCGGAAGAACTTGCGGGTGCGGGTCGGGCCGACCGCCGGCTCGCCGCGCGTCGAGGCGAACACGATGGTCTCGCCGTCGGGGCTCCAGGCCGGATCGAAGTTGTGGATCTTGAGGCCGTTGCGGTCGGGCTCGGCCGGCGTCACGCGCCGACAGCCGGTGCCGTCGACGTCGACGATCCAGACTCCGAGCGGGTCGGCGGCCGTGGTCCGCATCGCGAAGACGACCGTGGTGCCGTCGTGGCGAATGTCCGGCGCCCGGACATCCGCGTCGGTGGTGTCGACGCCGCAGCCGCCGAGCAGCGGCCGCGAGCCGCTGGCGCCCGTGATGCGCCCGTCGACGCCGAGGCTGGCGTCGGCGACCCGCAGATCCGATCCACCCTGGTAGGTGTCGAACTCCAGCGGGCCGGCCAGATCGGTCACGTCGCGATCGACAAAGACCAGCGGGATCGTGGTGCCCGACGCCATGGAGTCGATCTCGCCGCGGCCGAGCATCGCGGCGCGCTCGACGCGGACCCACTCGTTCATCACGCAAAACGGCGACGCGGTGAGCGGGTCGAACACCGCCGCGCAGTCGCTGGGCAGCCCAGCGCCGAGCACCGGGCCGCCACGATGGTTCATGCCGCCGTCGGCGGCGAGGATGGCCTTGGCGACCGCGCGACCGCGCCGCGGATCGGGCACCTCCATCGCCATGAACTCGTCCTTGAGCAGGCGGTAGTTGCGATCGAGCGAGACCGCCGAGAAGAAGCCCTGGCTGCCCGCGCGCAGCTTGAAGTCGTTGGTGGCGCTGGGCGAGTGGCACGCTTCGAAGGCGCAGCCGCGCACCAGAAGGAGCGGCTGCACCCGATCGGCGAAGAACGTCTTGCCGGGGTCGCCGACGCCGAAGTCGATGCGGCCGACCTTTTCGGCCCACGCCTTGAGCGCGAGGTAGTCAGGCGAGTCGACACTGTCTAGCTGATCGCCGCCGGTGTGGGGCCCGCCTCCGGCCGCCCGGGCCAGCGGCACTCGCAAGAACTGGCTCTCGTCGACGGGGCTGTCGACGAAGGACCAGGTCTGGCTGAAGTTGTAGGCGAGCTGGTTCTCGTCGTCGCCACAGGTCAGGTACATGTCAGACTGCGGCGCGCCGTGGCAGCTCGAGCTGTTGCAGCCCTCGAGGATCGGCATGACCTTGTCGCGGAACTCGGCGTAGTTGGGGTTCGCCGTGTAGGTCGCCGCGACGAAGTTGGGGGGCACCGCGGTCGAGCACGCGCCGGTGCCGGGCAAGGCCGGCGTCGGCGGTGGCAGGCCGTTGGCGGTCGCGCCATTCTCGGTCCACGACTGCAGCGTGAGGTACGCCTCGGACCCGACCGCCAGGATCGGCCCGCCGGCGTGCAGCACGTCGAGGTCGCGGAACGCGTCGCCGTAGGGCAGCTGGAGCTGACCGGCGCCGACCGCTTTCACCAAGATGAGCGGGACCTGGTACGAGCCGAACGGCCTGAGCAGGTCGCGCCGCTTCTGCACGTTGTCGAAGCTGGTGACGTCGAAGTTTCCGGCCGCGACCTGATACTGGTCTCCGACGTTGGTGCTGTGACACCCGCTGGTGTTGCCCGCGCACGACTGCACGAGGATCGGTTCGATGTCGCGCTGGTAGTACGTCCGTCCCGGCGGCGGATCGCCGCCACACGCCGCCGCTCCGACTATCAGCACCACCGCGAGAGCTCGCGCATGGGGTTGCATGTTCGTCATGGTACTCCGTTTGCGGTTGGCTCGATCGTGAATCGTCGACGAAGATCGTCCGAGCGGGTGAGCCGAAAACCTGCATCGCCGCGACGGTGCGCGGCGATGCAAACCACTCGAGCGGAGACGATGTCAGCGCAGCGCGTACAGCGCGACGCGGGCGGTCGAGCGGACCAACGACGACGGGTCCGAGGTCGCGGTGGTCAGCGCGGTGCGCGAGGCCGGGTCGCCGATCTGGCCGAGAGCCCAGGCCGCGTTGCGGCGGACGCCAGCGTCGGCATCGGCGGTGACCGCGAGCTCGAGGGCGGCGCGGCCGGCGCCGTCGCGCAGGCCGCCGATCACGGCGGCGGCGGCGAGGCGGACCTCGGCGCTGCTGTCCGCGACCAGCGCCACCACCGGCGCCGCGTTCGGCTGCTTGCGGATCTTCGACCACGCGGTGACCGCCGCGAGGCGGACCGAGGCGTCGCGGTCGGCCATCGCGGTGGCGATCGCGGTCGACGCGTTGCGGTGGCCGATGGTGCCCAGGGCCTGGGCTGCCGAGGCCCGGGCCTCGGCGGTCAGGTCGGTCCGGACCACCGCGGTCGCCAGCGCCGGGATCGCGTTGGGGTGGCGGAACGTGCCGAGCACGTCGGCGGCGTTGCGCGCGAGCCGGCTGTCGCCGCCGGCGAGATCCGCCACCGAGCGGTCGTGGAGCTGCACGCGCAGGGCGGCGCGGCGTGCGAACCACCACGCGGCGACCTCGCGCACTTCGTACCGGTCGCTGTCGAGCAGGTCCATCACGACCGGCGTGCAGGCGTCGCAGGTCAGGCGCTCGGCGCGCTCGACCTCGGCGATGATGGCGTCGACCGAGCCGGTGGCGACGGCGTTCTGGATGCGGCTGGCCGAGCCACCGCGGCCGGCGTGGGCCGGGCTGGAGAGACCGAGCACGACCGCGGCGATGCCCGCGGACACGATCGAGACGAGTCGGATGCTGGTAGTCATGGCGTCCTCCGAAGCGAGGTTCGTTGAAAGGGAAGAATCACTCGGGGGCGTTTTCACGCGAGTAGAACTGGCCGCCGTTGTCGGCCATGAGGACGAGCAGGTAGTACTCGTTGGCGGTGAGGTCGGGGAAGCCCTTCACCAACGCGTGGGTCGCCGTGGTGAACTTGCGGTTCAACAGGTTCTGCGTCGGGAACTGCTGGGGCGGATTGAGCACCTTCAAGAGCTCCGAGTCGCGGGCCGCGCCGGGCTCGACGTAGGTCTTGAGGTCGCCGACGATGACCAGGCCAGCGTCCTCGAGGTCGCGCATGCTGGGCCCGATGAGCGAGAGGTGCGAGGCCGAGTAGCCCGACAGCATCTCGTCGCCGACGCCGTAGGTCGCCGCGCCGCCGCGGAGGTCGAAGGTCCAGGTGAAGCTCACGCCGGTGGTGGGATCCATGATGCTCCAGCTCGGGTTGGCCGGGCCGGCAACGCCGTTGTGGCAGCTGATGCACTTGGCATCGAAGACGTTCTGGAGCGCGAGATCCCAGGGCACGCCGACGGTACCGTCACGGGTGAAGGCGGACGAAACTCGGTCGGCGCGCGCCGTGGTGCCGTTGAGGTTGCGCGGGCCGCGGCCGATGGCCTGGGTGATGCCGGGCTGGATGGTGGTCGTGTCGCTGCGCGACTCGTGGCAGCCGCCGCAGAAGCGCGACTCGCCGGGGGCGCCCGAGATCCAGACCGGCTCGTTGACGATCGCCATGCCGTAGACGTCGATGGGCTGCATATGAACCGGGACGTTGGCAGGGATGAGCGCGGCCCACGAGCCATCAGACTCGACCGGCGCGACGCCGAGGTCGGCCGCACCCTCATGCTCGGTGAGGCCGAAGTCGTCGGGGATGCCCTCTTCGGTCGAGAAGCCCTCGATGACGCGGACGCCGTACACCGAGCCAGCGGGCAGCGTGGCGACCGACGACCGGTAGACGTCCATCGAGCCGATGAGCGTGGTCGCCTGATCGAACTGGTGGTTGCCGACTGACTGGATCTCGGGCGGCGCCTGGCGCGGGGCCAGCGGGCGCGGGAAGACGTCCCACTTGGTGAGGTCGTCGAAGATGGGGCGGCGCTGCATCTTCTTCGAGTCGTACAGGTAGATGCCGAAGTTGGCGTCCTTGCCGGCGGCGGCCAGGGTGCCCGACTCGACGGTGCCGTCGGCCCAGGTCACCAGCAGGTTCGGGTAGTCGCCGGCGTCGAGCGCGTAGGCGTCGTAGTAGCGACCGATCGTGTTCGACGACGGCTCGCGACCCAGCGGCACGCTCGGCGTGAGCAGGCGATAGCTGGCGTGGGCCTCGGACATGCTCTTGTCGGCGGACACGTTGCCGTCGGCGTCGGTGTAGACCTCGCCGAGGCGGACGTCGATGAGCGCGCCCGACTGCACCGTGCGGTCACGGGCGGTGGCGATCGCGACGAAGCGACCGGGCGAGATCTCGCGCGCCTTGAGGTACGAGTTGGCGACGCCGGTACCTTCCTTGCCGAAGGCCTCGCGGGCCTGCCGCATGTCGGGGTTCATGAACATCAGGTGCCCGGCGTTCATGTCACCTTGGTGATCCCACTGGGTCAGGATCACCCGACCGTCGGAGACCAGGCTGGGCTGGACGCGGTGCGACAGGTTGCGCGGGCCGAGGTGCTGGCCGGTGCCGTCGCGGTTCATGACGCCGAGCTGCAGCGTCTGGCCGCGCTCGTACTCGTCGCGGTGCTGGGGCGAGCCCTCCTCCACCGACTTGTTCGTCATGAACATGATCTTGTCGCCCGGCAGGAAGATCGGGCTGACGTAGTCGTTGCTGGGGTCGGTCGAGAGCTGCTCGACCTCACCGGTCTCGAGATGCAAGATGAACAGGCCGTAGTGCTGGCCGGCCGTCAGCTTGCCCGAGAAGACGATCTCGCCCTTGGCCGGCTTGGCCTGGGCGTCGAACGACAGGTCGTAGTTCTGGATGTCGATGTCCTTGAACATCGCGTCCTTCTCGGAGCAGCACAGCTCCTCGAGCTTGCCGTCGGCGGTGGGCGGTGACAGCGTCACGATGCGGCCCCCCGGCTTGTAGGAGGTGTACTGGAAGACGTCGCCGGTCTCGTTGCGCGCGGCGCGCTGGAGAAAGACGATGGAGTCGACGCGATCGAGGGGACCGGGGTCGGTCCCTCCGCAGGCGGCTGCTCCGAGCAGAGCTGCGCTGAGCGCGATGCCAAGCTGGATTCGGGTCACGACGGGCCTCCTCATTGGTGAAGGCCTTTAGAGCAAGCAGTACGCCAGATCCAACGCACTGAAACTACTGGAGCGCCGGTGCTCCGAATCGCGGGTCGCCGCCCCCCAACCGGACCCGACGGGGGTTTATGCCCCCAGCTTCGCGGCGCGCCGCGCTTAGGGCCCGCGAGTGGACAAGTCGATCGATGATCGCGGTCGAGGCGCCCGGAGGGCAAGGCGACGGTGAGGACCGCAGGGGAGCATCCTCGACGGAGGTGACCCGAGGACCGGAACCGGCAACCCAGCCAGCCGGGATGGATCGGCCGCGAGAACGGTCGACTTGTTCATTCGCGGCCCCTTGGCGCTCCGCGTTACTCGCTGCCGAGCAGACCGCGCTCGGCGGCCAGGGTGCGCAGCAGGGTCTTGGCGCGCTCGAACCGCTTGCGAAGCGTGGCGGCGCGGCGATCGACGGTCTCGGCGGTGTCGCCGGGCAGCGCGCGCGCGACGTCGCGCCACGACATCTTGCGGTCGATGCGCAGCACCAAGATCTCGTGATCGTCGGGGTCGAGGGCATCACGGAGCCGGCGCAGCTCGTCTTTTACCTCGGTGCGCATGAACTGGACGGTCGCGGTGCGGATCTGCTCGGCGCGCAGGAGCACCTCGCCGGCGTCGTCGAGGGCGACGTTGTTACGGGCCCGCCGGCGCGGATCGCGGCGCAACCGGTGCAGCGCGTTGCGGGCGATCGCGTACGACCAGGTGCGCAGCGAGGCCTCCCATCGGAACCCGCCCAGGCCCTTCCACAGGTCCTCACAGAAGCTGGCGAAGGCCTCGTTGGCCAGATCGTCGTCGCGGGCGACCGCGTGGAGGAAGCCGCAGACCTCGCCGCCGTACAGATCGATGGCCGCGGTGGCGGCCCCGGCCAGATCGCCCTGCTGCGCGCGTGCGCGAACCGGCTCCTCGCGGAGGTCGCGACTGACCTCGTCCTCGGCCATGACGCGGCGAGCTTAACGCGTTTTGCCGGACGCGAGCGCGACCAGCAGCCCATCGATCTCGCCGAGCTGGCTCTTGAAGACATCGGGAAACTTCGCGAACTCGGGCCGCGCTTCCAAGAGCCGGGCCTTGGCCGCGGGGAGGCGCTGGCCCAGCGCGATGTCGGCGCGCGCGACCTCGATCGCGAGATCGTAGTACGCGGCGCCTGGGAGCTTGTCGGCGAGGGCCTCGCCGGCGGCGGCGACCTCGCGGCCCTCGCGGGGCCGGCCCAGCTTGGTGAGCAGCTCGGCGTACAGGCGCAGCGCGTAGATGTGACGGCTGGTGCCAGGCGCGATGATCGCGAAGACGCGCTGGGCCCGCTCGGCGATGGGCAGCGCGTCGGCGAGTTGGCCCAAGAACAGGTGCGCGGTGCCGAGGTTGAACAGCGTCGCCGCGACCTCGAAGTGATTGGGGCCGAGCGCCTTCTCCTGGATGGGCAGCGCGCGCGAGAAGGCCTCGACCGCCGACGCGAAGTCGCCACGCTTCATGCCGACGACGGCGAGGTTGCCCTCGGCGAGCGCGACCAGCGGGTGATCGGGGCCATGGATCTGCACGAACAGGTCGCGGGCGGCCCGGCTGTCGGCGGCGGCCTCGTCGTAGTGGCCGGGCACGATCGACAGCACCGCGCCCACGTCGAGGAGCGCGTTGGCGCGCGACGTGATGGCGGTATCGGTCCACGACGCCAGCGCGGCGTGCGCTGCCAGCGCCAGGTCGATCGCGCGCGAGGTCTCTTCGGACTCCGACAGCGTCAGCGCCAGCTCGGCGCGGTAGCCGACGCAGGTCGGGTGGATAGCGCCCAGCGCGTCGTCGCAGGCGGCGATCGCGGCATCGTGGTGGGTGACTGCCTCGGCGATGCGGCTGCCGCCGGCCAGGGACTCGGCGAGGACGTGCTCGCCGTTGGCGCGGTTGAGCGAGTCGCCGTCGGGCGACAACAGCGCGAGCGCGCGCTCGGCATAGGCGATCGCGGAAACGGCGTCGCCGCGCCGATCGGCCGCGGCCGCCAGCGCTTGCAGCACCTCGACCACGCCACCCGGCGAGCGGCGGCGATCTTTTTTCACGGCGGCGTCGGCGGCGCGCAGCCACGGCTCGACCGCGGCGGCGTCGACCAGATCGTCGCCGTAGACCTTGATCAACATCGCGAGCGCCTCGAGGTAGACCTCGACATCGTCGACGCTCTGGCCCGCGTAGTACGCGTCGGTGAGGAGCTTGGCGGCGCCGGTGAGATCGCCGCGGGCGTAGGCCAGCTGGCCACGCACCCGCAAGAGCAGCGCGGCGACCGCGGGGTCGGCGCCGGCCGCGGCGGTGGCGCGAGCGACCGCGGCCTCGGCGTCGGCGAGCTGATCGATCCCGATGCTGGTCGAGGCCAGCTCGAGATCGGCGCGGGCGGCGATGGCGGCGTCGGCCGGCGCGGCCGGGTTGGCCGCGAGGGCGACCGAGTCGAGGCAGGTCGCGGCGTCGGGCAGCGCGCGCACCTTGCGGCCGTAGGCCGCGACGTCGCGGGCGATGAGCGGCACGTCATCGACGAGCACGGCGGCGACCTTGGCGCGATAGACCAAGCAGGCCTGGCTGCGCGCGAACAGCTCGGGCGAGAGCGCGCGGTCGACCCGGCCGGCCTGGCACGAAGCCTCGGCGACGGTGCGGAGGTGACCGCGGGCCTCGCCGATGCGGTCGCGGATGCGGGCGATGCTGGCGGCGTCGCCGCGCGCGTGGTCGAGCGCGTCGTCGAGCCGGGCCATCAGCGCCGGCGTGATCGCGGCCTCGACCGAGGCGTTGGCGCGCGCGCACGGGTCGGGTCCGGCGCCGCGGTTCATGAGCGCGACGGTGGCGCCGCCGCCGAGCACGACCAGCACGCCGGCGGCGGCCAGCACGCGACGACGCGGACGCGCGGCCCGATCGAGGGCAGACAACAAGGCGCGTACCGACGCGAAACGGTCGGCAGGCTCGACGGCGAGCGCGCGCCGCAGCGCGACCAGCACCGCGCGCGGCACGTCGGCCTTCTTGCTCGGCACGGTGGGCACGCCGGCGCCGATCGCGGCCGCGAGCTCGCGGTGATCGCGGCCGGCGAAGGGCCGGTCCCCGAGCAGCGACTCCCAGATCACGACCGCGAGCGCGAACTGGTCGGCGCGGGCGTCGACCTTGCCGCGGAACTGCTCGGGCGCCATGTAGGCCGGCGTGCCGACCATCGCGCCGGTCTGGGTCAGGCGATCCGAGCGTACCTCCTTGCGCGAGCCGCTGCCGCTGTCGCTCGCGGTGATCGCGGCGTCGTCGGGATCGGGGCGATCGTCGTCCTGGGCCCGGGCCAGGCCGAAATCGGCGACCTTGGGCCGGCCGCCGTCGCCGATGAGCACGTTTTCGGGCTTGAAGTCGCGATGGACCAGGCCGACGTCGTGGGCGGCGGCCAGGCCCTCGCCGGCGCCGCGGCACATCGCGAGCGCCTCGGTCCAGGCCCGCGGCTTGGCGCGCAGCCAGCTGCGCAGCGTGCCGCCGGCGACGTACTCCATCGCGACGAAGACGCTGTCATCGACGCGCCCGACCGCGTGGACGGTCACGACGTTGGGGTGCGACAGCCGCGCCATCGCGGTGGCCTCGCGCTGGAGGCGATCGACGCCCTCACCGCGGTCGCCGCCGCGTTGCACCTTCACCGCCACCGGCCGATCGAGGGTGAGATCGTGGGCGAGATAGACCACGCCCATCCCGCCCGAGCCGAGCTTGGGGCCGACCCGGAAGTTGCCGCCGAGGATCGTGCCCTCGACCAGCGCGGGCGCCGACGGCGCCGACGCGATCGCGGCGAGCAGCGGGTCGAGCTCCGAGATGCCGTCGAGCGTCGACAGGCCGCCCGGCAGCACCGTCGACAGCTCGGGGTCGACCTCGCCGTTGCCGATGCGGCCCGAGCTTTGTGACCCGGGCAGTCGCGGCGATGGCTTGCCGATCCGATCTCCCACGACGCAGGGGAGCATGCCAGGTCGTTGGGGTGAGGTCACGAGTTGTCGACGGCGAGGGCGCGCAGCTCGGCGAGGATGGCGAGGGCGGCGAGCGGCGTCGTCCGATCGAGATCGAGGCGCTTCAAACGTGTCGCGAGATCGTCGAGCCGCGGGTCGACGGCGAGCGCGGGCGCGCTGGTCGGCAGGAGCGAGAGCTGGTTGGGCGGGCGCTGGGCCAGGCTGCGGCCGGTCGGCGCCAGCGAGCCCTCGCCCTCGAGGCGGGCCAGGATCGCGCGCGCCCGCGCGATCACCGAGCGCGGCAGCCCGGCCAGGCGCGCGACGTCGATGCCGTAGCTGCGGCTGGCTCCCCCGGCGACGATGCGGCGCAGGAACACGACCTCGCCGTTCTGCTCGCGGACCAGCGCCGAGACGTTGCAGACCCGGGGTCGGTCGTCGGCGAGCGCGGTGAGCTCGTGGTAGTGGGTCGCGAACAGCGTGCGCGCGCCGACCGCGTCGTGCAGGAACTCGGCGACCGCCCACGCGATCGACACCCCGTCGAAGGTCGAGGTGCCGCGGCCGACCTCGTCGAGGACGACCAGCGAGCGCCGGGTCGCGTGGGCCAGGATCGCGGCGGTCTCGCGCATCTCGACCATGAACGTCGAGTCGCCGCGCGCGAGGTTGTCGGTCGCGCCGACCCGGGTGAAGATCCGATCGCACACGCCGATGGTGGCGGCGCGCGCGGGCACGTAGCTGCCGGCCTGGGCCAAGAGCACGATGTGCGCGACCTGGCGCATGAAGGTCGACTTGCCGGCCATGTTGGGGCCGGTCACCAGCACCAGCTGCTCGCGCTCGACGTCGAGCCGGGCGTCGTTGGGTACGAAGGTGCCGGCCGGGACCAACGTCTCGATGACCGGGTGGCGCCCGTCGGCGATGTCGATGATGGTGCCCTCGTCGACGACCGGCCGGGTCCAGCCGTGGCGCTCGGCGAGATCGGCCAGCGTGACGCCCACGTCGAGCGTGGCGATCGCGGCGCCGGCGGCGAGCAGCGCGACCACCTCGGCGGCGACCGCGGCCGACAACCCGCGATGCAGCTCGGCCTCGCGGGTGGCCAGCGTGTCCTGGGCGGCCAGCACCTTGGCCTCGAGCTCGGCCAGCTCGGGCGTGACGTAGCGCTCGGCACCGGCGACGGTCTGCTTGCGCAGATAGCCGTCGGGCACGCGGGCCAGCTGGCTCTTGGTGATCTCGATGTAGTAGCCGAAGACCCGGTTGTAGCGGACCTTGAGGCTGCCGATGCCGGTGCGCTCGCGCTCGCGCTGCTCGATGGCGGCGATGGCGTCCTTGCCGCCGTCGGCGAGCCCGCGGCATTCGTCGACGAGCGCGTCGAAGCCGGGGCGGATGAAGCCGCCGTCTTTTACCATCGGCGCGGGCTGCTCGACCAGCGCGGCGGCCAGGTGCGCGGCCAGCTTGGCCAGGGCCGGCGTCGCGGTCGGGCGCAGATCGAGGAGCGAGGCCTCGCCGCCAAGGCGCGCGTCGCCACCGGCGCCGACCAGGCCAGCCAGCGCCGGCAGGTGCAAGAGCGTGTCGCGCAGGCGGCCCAGGTCGCGGGGCCCGGCGACCCCGAGGGTGGCCTTGCCGGCGAGGCGCTCGAGGTCACTGGTCTCCCGCAGCTCGCGGCGCAGCTCGCGCCGCAGCTCGCCGGCGGCGGAGAGCCACTCGACCGCGTCGTGACGGCGGCGGATCGCGGCGACCTCGGTGAGCGGATAGAGCAGCCAGCGGCGGAGCAGCCGCGCGCCCGGCGAGGTCGCGGTGTCGTCGAGGACGGCCAGCAGCGAGCCTTGCCGCTTGCCGCCGACCAAGGTCTCGACCAACTCGAGGTTGGCGATGGCGGCCTCGTCGAGCACCATCGTCGCGCTGGGCTCGTAGACGACCAGGCGCGCCACCGGCAGCGTGCCGGCGGGCTGGGTCGCGCGGGCGTAAGCCAGCACCGCGGCCGCCGCGCGGGCGGCCAGCGGTCGCTCACGATCGACCGGATCGGCGAGCGCGGCGCCGAGCCCAGCCAGCGCGTCGTCGAGGGTCGGCACCGCCGCGATGGTCCACGCGCAGCGGTAGCGCCGCACCAGGGTACCGGTCGCGCAGGCCCCGCCCTCGCCGGCGTCGCGCTCGTCGAGCACGATCTCGCGAGGCCCGACCCGCGCGACCTCGTCGGCGGCGGCGCTGGCGCTAGCCAGCTCGGCGGCGCGGAACTCGCCGGTCGTGACGTCGAGGTAGGCCAAGCCCCAGCCGGTCTCACCCGGCACCAGCGCGGCGACGTAGCGGGCGGCTCGGGGATCGAGCGACTCCTCGTCGACGACGACGCCGGGCGTGACGATGCGGACCACGGCCCGGCGGACCAAGCCCTTGGCGAGCTTGGGATCTTCGACCTGCTCGCAGATGACGACCTTGTGGCCCAGCTCGGTGAGCCGCGCGACGTAGCCGCGGGCGGCATGGTGCGGGACGCCGCACATCGGCACCGCGTCGATCTTGCCCTTGTCGCGGGTGGTGAGGGTCAGGTCGAGGAGGCCGGCCGCCTGCACCGCGTCCTCGAAGAACATCTCGTAGAAGTCACCGAGGCGAAAGAACACGATCGCGTCGGGGTGACGGTCCTTGATGTCGAGGAACTGCCGCATCAGCGGCGTGTTGGCCGGCGAGCTGGCCGGAGCAGAGGCGCGGGACACGGCGCCGCACCCATAACACCGAACCCGACGCGCTGAGCGCTACAGGCGCGTGACGTACGCGATCTTGGGCACCTTCTTTTCGAAGTCCGCTTTGGCGGCGACCGCATCGTCGTAGGTGCTGTAGGTGCCGAGGCGGACCCGGTAGAACATCTTGCCGTCGACCTCGGCCTGGCTGACGACCGCGCCGTAGCCGGCGCCCTTCACGGTCGCCATGAACGCGTCGGCCTCGCCCTTGTCCTGGAAGGCCGAGAGCTGGAGCGTGAACTTGCCCTTCCCCGACGGCGCGGCGTCGGGCATGTCGACCGGCTTGGCGTCGGCGCCGGGCTTGGCCGCGGCGGGCTTGGCGGCGACCTTGGCGGCCTCAGGCTTGGGCGTCGCGACCTTGGCGATCTCGGGCTTGGGCGCGTCGGCCCTGGCGGCCTCGGGCTTGGGCGCGTCGGCCTTGGCGGCCTCGGGCTTGGGCGGCTCGACCTTGGGTGCAGGCGCGGCCACCGCGGCCGGGACTGGCGCGCCGGCCTTGGCCTCGCGCTTGGCGGCCATGGCGGCGATCTCGCGGTCGACGGCGGCCACCGGGCCCGCGCCCGAGCCGGCCAGCGCGCTCGGGTAGGTCATGGCGCTCGGCCCATCGGCGAGCTTGTCGAGGGCAGCGAGCGGGTCGCGCGCCGCGGAGGTGCTCGCGACCTTGTCGACATGGCCGCGGGCCTCGAGGCGCCGGCCCACCATCACGCCGAGAACGAACACCAGGCAGGCCACGACCGCGCCGCCGAAGAACAGGTAGAAGATCTGGCGCCCGTCGAGGCTGACCTCGATCTTGTCCTTGTAGAGATCCGAGTCGCTGATGGGCATGCCCCGACGCTGGCCCACTCGCCGCGCCGGAGCAAATTTTTCGGCCGGTTAGCGGATGACGAACTCGTTGCTCGTCGGGTTCCGGAGGTCGATGCGGATCAGCTGGCCGAAAATGTTGGGTGTGCTGGTGTTGTTGTCGTCGATGTCGCCGGCGTCGACGACCCAGACCGAGCCGTCGGGTGCGCGCACGATGTTCGACGGCTGCACCACGCGGGCGCCGGCGACCATCACGCTGAACCCGGCCTGCACGCGAAACTGCAGGCTGAAGTCGCCGTGGACGGTCGGCACGTCGACCAGGCCGCCGCCGCGATCCTGCTTGCAGGTCGCGTCGCCCGGGTAGGTCAGATCGGCGACCGCGAACGTGAAGCTCGCGTTGGAGAACCGCACGACGGAGGTGTCGCGCTCGTCGAGGACCAGCGCGGCGTTGTCGGCCGGGCAACCGAGGTCGGGCCGGGTTGGCACCCGCTCAGCCTGCACGACGGTCTCCGAGCAGGGGTTGGGCGCGAGGTCGGCCGGGTCGTCGCCGATGCAGGGCGGCGCGGTCAGGCCGAAGCGACCCAGCTGCAGCGGGCTGGCAGCGGGGTCCTTCACGCAGCGGCCGGTCCCGTCCTCGATGATCGGGTGGACGTAGCCGGTGCGGTCGCCGACCATGGCGAAGGCGTCGCTGGCCCGCAGGTCGTAGCGCTGCAGGCCCTTGGTGCACTCGGGGTTGGGCACGATGCCCTCGAGGCAGCGGCCGCCGCGGCACAGGCTGCCGCCGGCGCACTCGCGATTCTCGGTGCAGGTCATGACACAGCGATCGGGCCCGGGCGCGCGGCTGGGATCGGCCTCGCATGCGTACGTGAAGGGCTGGGTCACCGGCGGCTGATCTTTGGGGTCGAGGCCCGACAGCAGGGTCTGCTCGTAGTCGGCGAGCTGCGCGCACTGGGTGTCCGAGGTGCAGCCCGAGGTCGGGGTGGTGCGCAGCACCTTGCGGCGCTCGTGGAGCGTGAGCACGCCCGCGAGCGACTCGAACACCGAGTAGCGCCGCGTCGACACCAGGTAGTCGCGGCACGCGCTGGCCAGCGACTCGAGCTGGTTGGTTGGCAGGCAGGCGCCGGTCGCGACCACGGCGTCGGGATGGACGTAACAGGTCTCGCCGGTACCGCACTCGGCGTCGCCGACGGCCGGGTTGCAGCCGCGCAAGGTGACGATGTCGTAGGGCTCGACGCCAGCCGCGCAGAACGGGCGGCCGGCGTCACGGACGGCCATGCCACCGCCAGCGTTGTCGATGGTGCCACTGCGGATCGCGGGACCGTCGATGACCAGGTCGGTGCCGTCGCGCGACAGCGGACCCTCCCAGCTCGCGCGCCAGGTCTCGTCGAGGGCCACTGCGCGCCAGTCGGGGAAGACCCGCTCGCGGATCGCCGTGTCCGCCGAGAACACCAGGTCGGAGACTGGCGTCGTGACGTCGGCGCCGACGCACACGCTCTGATGCCCGACCGGCAGCGCGTAGCCCTTGGCGCCGACGATGAAGTCCTCGGACGCGATGCGCTGCGGGGCGCCCTCGGCGCGCGGGCCACCTACCGGCACGCCATCGGTGTCGGTGGGCGCGACGATGTTGCAGACCGCCTGGCCGTCGCTGTTGATCGCGGCCTGATCGCGCGCGCCGACGGCGTCGCGGACCTGGTGGGGCAGCGCCAGGGCCAGCACCGAGCCCAGCGGCAGGGTCGGCAGGTAGGTGTCGGCGTAGTTGTCGTCGTCGACGTTGACCACCGCGGTGAAGCCGTTGGACAGCGCGACGAACGCGAAGTGTCCGGCCAGCGTGTTGGGCGCGGCCACCGAGTTGGCGGCCAGCGCGTTGTTGGCCGAGACCAGCGTCACCGCGATCGGATGGGCCTGGCCCGGGAACTCGATGCCGGGGCCGCGCGCGCCGGCGCGCCGAGGCGGCGTGCCGGGCTGCCCGACCGGAAAACACACCAGGCGCGTGGGATCGCGCTCGTCGAACAGGTAGCGCGGATCGACCTGGGTATCGCACTCGAGACCGGCGACCAGCACCTCGGCGACGCGCACGGTGGCGTCGGTGGCGACCGCGTAGACGAACTCGGCGTCGGTGCCGGTGCCGTCGTCTTGGTCGTCGTTGTTGCCGTTGTTGATCGCGAGGGCGTCGCCGCCCATGTGGATCTGGTTGGAGATCGAGACGTCGAGGACGCCGACGTCGCCTTCGAGCTCGATGGTGCGGGGCGACAGCGGCAGGCCATCGTCGTCGAGGGTGATCACGGTGACCACCGGGCGGTTGTCGAGCCCGATCGCGAGCTTTTGGAAGTTGCCGCGCAGCTGATCGCGGGTGAGATCGAGCGCGACCGGACGCGCCCCATCGGTGATGGGCTCGCGCTCGCCGCACTGGCGCGGACAGCTGAGGTCGCCGGTGCGATCGATCGTGGGCGTACCGGTGGCGTCGAACTTGATGGAAGCCACGACCTCGCCGGTGCCGGCGCGGACCGCGGCGACGGCGTGGCAGTCGGGGTACGCGACGTAGACGATGCCCTGGGGATCGGCCGGGCACTCGACGCCGATCGGCGAGTCGAGATCGACCGAGACCAGATCGGACGGACGGGCCAGCAGCGGGCCGACCGTGCCGCCGGGCGCCGAGGTCACGCCGAGGGCGCTGACCAGCGGCTGGTTGTCGCCGGCGACCAGCCGGCTCAGGTCGATCACGGAGAGATCGCAGCTGCCCGCGTTGGCGGTGAGCGCGTGGCAACCGGCGGTGTCGGTCGCGATCGCCAGCGGCAGCGAGCCGACCGCGAGCGCGTTGTGGCCCGGCGTGAGCGGGTCGCCGTCGGCGGTCGCGAAGCCGCCGATGCTCGGCGAGGTCCCCTGCCCGTCTTCGGGCTGCGTGACCAGCGAGATCGTGCCGCTGGTCGGCTGTACCGCGACCGCGAGCCACAGCATCGCGCCGGCGAGGTCGGTGCCGAGGTCCTCCTGGCCGACCGGGGCGTTGTCGGGGGCGACCCCGTCGTGGCGGGTCTTGCAGGAGCTGAGCGGCTGCGCGCTGAAGACCACCGGATCGTCGGCGTCGGGGACGCCGTTGTCGCCCAGGATGCGGAGGCGGCCGTAGCAACCGAACGCGAGATCGACCGGGCGATCGAAGCTGCGGATGGCGCTGGTGTCGAGGACCGGGTCGGTGCAGCTGGTGCCGGCGAGCGCGGCGACCGCGAGGAACGCGACGAGGGGGAGGCGGTTCACAGCGCACCGCCGATCTGCAGGACGACGTGATAGGCGGTCGGCGAGCTGGGGTCGATGTCGACCACCGCCACCGAGTTGTCGAGGAAGTTCGCGATCAGCAGCAGGCGCCGGGTCGGCGCGACCGCGCTGGCGATCGGGCCGCGCCCGACCAGTGTCGTGGCCTCGATGGAGGTCGCGCCACGGGGATCGATCGAGTACAGCTCGCCGGTCGCATAGCAGGTCACGTAGGCGCGCTCGCCGGCGCCGGTCGCGGCGACCACCACCGACGTGGCCTTGCGGCAGATGTCGGTCGAGGCGATGAGCCGGTTGGTCGGAACCCCGGTGGCTTCGAGGCTGGTGTCGAGCACCTGCAGGCTGGGCGGGCTGCGGTTCACCATGTACGCCCGGTCGCCGTCGCTGCCAAAGACGATGCCGCGCGAGTCGGCCGAGGTGCCGCCGAGAGTGTCACCGCCGCCGACGCCGTTTTGGAAGAAGAAGCCGTTCGACACCAGGAACGGCGTGCCGGTGGCCGGCCGCGCGACCGTCATCATGAAGATGCGGTCGTTGTTGCGGCTCTGCAGGTAGACCACGTTGTCGCTGCCAGCGCGGCGACCGGCGACGCCCGACAGGCCGGCGTTGATCCCGGTGGCGACGGCATCGGTCAGCACCGGGATGCCGGCGCGCGGGGTGTCGATGAGCGACATCGTGCCCAGCGCGAAGTGCGAGACGATCGCGAACTCGGCCTCCGAGTCGACGTACACGCCGTAGGGCTCGTCGGGGATCGCCGGCTGCGAGTCGTCGCTGCGCAGGCGGGTGAGGCGGTGCGCATCGTCGCACAGCGCGAAGCCCTGCCCGCTGGTGCACAGGAGGCGGCGCGCGGCGGGATCCCACTCCATCCAGGTCAGCGACGGATCGCCACGCACCGGCACCAGCAGGCGCAGCCGACCGCCGCCCAGCTCCTGCACGCCGACCGCGCTCGCGAAGTTGCCGACGCGCACCGCCGCGTTGTCGATGAGAAACGGCGCCTCGGGGCAGACCAAGGTCGAGGGCTGCGCGACCGAAGAGCTGCAGCCGGCCGCGGCGACGCCGGCCTTCCACGCGGTCACCACGTCGCCGACCACGGCGAGGTCGACGACCTGCACCGTGCCCGAGTCGAAGCTCAAATCGGAGTTGCCGGTGACGAGGAACGCGACCGAGTCGTCGGGGCTCACCGCGACCGCAGTCGGAAACAGGATGGTGTCGGCTGGCGGCCGCACCTCGGACTCCGAAGCCGTGCACGCGAACGCGAGCGCGGTGAGAGCAACAGCGACCCAACGCGCGAGATCCATGGCGACGAGGTTGGACTGGCCTGGGCCCCGGGTGGTTGCCCGGGCGTCGGTGGTGATGGGCATCACGATCACGAGTCTTTCGGAGCTAGCAGGGCGGCGCGGGCGGCGGCGACGCGGGCGATCGGCACCCGGAACGGAGAGCACGAGACGTAGTCGAGGCCGTAGCCGTGAAACGCGCTCACCGACGCCGGATCGCCGCCGTGCTCGCCGCACACGCCGACCTTGAGCCCAGGCTTGGCGCTGCGGCCCAGCGCGATCGCGCCGGCCACCAGCGTGCCGACCCCAGCGACGTCGAGGGTGGCGAAGGGGTCGGCCGCGAGCAGCTCGCCCTCGAGGTAGGCCGGCAGGAAGCTGGCGATGTCATCGCGCGACAAGCCCAGGGTCGACTGGGTGAGGTCGTTGGTGCCAAACGAGAAGAAGTCGGCGTGAGCCGCCAAGGTGTCGGCGACCAAGCAGGCCCGGGGCAGCTCGATCATCGTGCCCACGGTGTACGGGATCGCCGGGGCGCCGGCCGCGGCGAAGATGCGGGCCATGGTCTTGTCGACGAGCGCGCGCAGGATCACCAGCTCGGCCGGGACGATGACGAACGGGATCATGATCTCGGGCAGCACGACCGCGCCGGCCTGTCGCGCGGCCAGCGCGGCCAGCGCGATCGCCTCGACCTGGATCTCGTAGATCTCGGGGTAGGTGATCGCGAGGCGACAGCCGCGATGTCCGAGCATCGGGTTCGACTCGGTCAGCGCGGTGACCTTGGCGGCGACCACCTCGGGCGCGACGCCGAGCTCGGCGGCGACCGCGGCGACCTCGCTGGGCTGGTGCGGCAAGAACTCGTGGAGCGGCGGATCGAGCAGGCGGATCGTCACCGGCAGGCCGTCCATCGCGACGAAAATCGCGGTGAAGTCCTCCTCCTGCATCGGGCGGATCTTGGCGAGCGCGGTGCGGCGGCCGGCCTCGTCGGGGGCGAGGATCATCTCGCGCACCGCCAGGAGGCGGTCGGCCTGGAAGAACATGTGCTCGGTGCGGCACAAGCCGATGCCCTCGGCGCCGAAGGCCCGCGCGGTGCGGGCGTCGGTTGGCGTGTCGGCGTTGGTGCGGACCCGCAGCCGGCGCGCGGCGTCGACCCACGTCATCAGCTCGGCCAGCTCGGGCGTGGGCTCGGCCGGGGCCAGCGGCGCCCGACCGGCGAAGACCTCACCGGTCGAGCCGTCGAGGGTGAGGACGTCGCCGCGCTTGAACGTGCGGTCGGGGCTGGCGCCCTTGCCGACCACGGTGACCTGCCCGCGCGCCGACTCGACGCGCAGCCCGGTGCAGCCGGTGATGCACGACTTGCCCATGCCGCGCGCGACCACGGCCGCGTGCGAGGTCATGCCGCCGCGGGCGGTGAGGATGCCGACCGCGGCCTTCATGCCGACGATGTCCTCGGGCGAGGTCTCGGTGCGGACCAGCAGCACGCGCTCGCCGCGGGCCGCGGCGGCCTCGGCCTCGGCGGCGGTGAAGACGATCGCCCCGATGACGGCGCCCGGCGACGCTGGCAGGCCCTTGGCGAGGACCGCGGGCCGGCCCTTGGGATCGATCATCGGGTGCAAGAGCTCGTCGAGCTTGGCGGGATCGATGCGCAGGATCGCGGTGCGCTCGTCGATGAGCTGCTCGCGGACCAGGTCGACGGCGATCTTGACCATCGCCTTGCCGGTGCGCTTGCCGGCGCGGGCCTGCAACATCCACAGCGTGCGGTCCTGGACCGTGAACTCGAGATCCTGCATGTCGCGGTGGTGGGCCTCGAGGCGCCGGCAGGCATCGAGCAGCGCGGCGTAGGCCTCGGGGAACAGCGGCTGCATCTCGCCGATGTGCTCGGGCGTGCGCACACCGGCGACCACGTCCTCGCCCTGGGCGTTGACCAGGAACTCGCCGTAGAGCGCGCCATCGCCGGTCGCCGGGTCGCGGGTGAACGCGACGCCGGTCGCCGAGCTGTCGCCGAGGTTGCCAAACACCATCGCCTGCACGGTGACGGCGGTGCCCATCGCGGCCGAGATGTTCATCATGCGGCGGTAAGCGTCGGCGCGCGGGTTGCCCCACGAGCGGAAGACCGCGCCGACCGCGCCGGTCAGCTGGGCCCAGACGTCGTCGGGAAACTCGCCGCCGGTCGCGGTCTTGATCGCGGCCCGGTACTCGCCGCACAGCAGCTCGAGCTCGCGGGCCGCGAGGTCGGAGTCCTTGTGCGCGCGCGCCGCGTACTTGCGGTCGGCGAGCAGGCGCTCGAAGACGCTCTCGCCGTGATCGTCGTCGGACGCGCCCACGCCCAGCACGACCTCGCCGTACATGGCGAGGAAGCGGCGGTAGCAATCCCACGCGAAGCGGGGGTCGCCAGTGCGCACGGCCAGGCCGGCCACGGTCGCCGGGTTGAGCCCGAGGTTGAGGATGGTGTCCATCATCCCGGGCATCGACACCGGCGCGCCCGAGCGCACCGACACCAGCAGGGGTCGCGCCGCGTCGCCGAAGCCGGTGCCGGTCGCCTCGGCGATCGCGGCGATCGCGGTGGCCAGCTCGCCGTCGAGGCCGTCGGGATCGCGCTGGTCGTGCGCCAGTCGATAGCGGCAGACCTCGGTCGTGATCGTGAAGCCGGGCGGCACCGGCAGCCCCAGGCGGGTCATCTCGGCGAGGCCGGCGCCCTTGCCGCCCAGGAGCGCCGTGGTCGCGGCGTCGTCGAGCGCGGGGGCCTCGGCACCCGCGCCGCCGAAGGAGAAGACCCAGCGGCTCACGACGCGACCTGGGCCGCGAGGCGGAAGTCGGCGATCTTCATGAAGGGCTCCAGGATGCGCGTGAGCAGCGCGAGGCGGTTGTCCCGAAGCGTCGGATCGGGATCCATGACCATGACGCCGCCCTTGTCGAAGAACCCGCTGATCGGCGGCTCCAACTCGACCAGGATCGCGATCATGTCGGCATAGGACTGGGTCTGGCGTGCTTGATCGAGACGATCACGCACCGCCGCGAACGCGTTCCACAGCCGGTGCTCGGTGTTGTCCGCCGCCACGAAGAGCCGGGGGAGGACCGTCTGATCGAAGGTGATGCCCTTGGTGTGAGCATCATCGACGATGTTGGCGATGCGCTTGAACACGGCGCGCGCCGTCGCGGGCAATGCGCCGAGCGCACGGGCTCGCAAGCGGGCGTCGCACACGTCGTCGAACCCGGCGCCCAGCGCGGCGTCGACGTCGAGGGCAGCCAGCCCACCGTCGATGAGCACGGTGCGCAGCCGACCGCGAAAGAACTCCGACAGCTCCTGCGAGACCTCCGGCTTGACGACGACCTTGCCGTCGAATTGCCGGGCAGCGGTCTCGATCAACGTCGCCAGCATGAGGGGGAACTGGGCGGCCCGACCGAGCGACTCCCACCGCTCTCCGCCAGGACCCAAGTCGAGCAAGATCGTGACGATGGCGTTCGCCGCACGACGCAGGCCATACGGATCCGCCGATCCGGTCGGCTCGAGGTCACACGCGAAGCAGCCGACCAGGGTGTCCATGCGATCGGCGATGCCCACGATCGCGCCCTCGACGCTCGCCGGCAAAGCAGCCTTCGCGCCGCGTGGCATGTAGTGGTCTTCGATCGCGTTTCCGACTCGCTCTGCGACCTCGGCCCACGCCGGATCGGCGCCGAGCTGGCGGGTCGCGTAGTGCTTGCCCATGATGCCCTGCAGCTCGGGGAGCTCTCCGACCAAGCTCGATAGCAGGTCGCTCTTGCACAGCTCCGCGGCGCGAACCGCGACTCGACGATCGAGGCCCGGCGACGACGTGATCGATTCGACGAAGCCGACGATGCGGCGGACCTTGTCGCCGGTCGATCTGGCCTCGCCGAGCTTGGCCTGGAAGACCACGGCGTCGAGCCGGGTGCGCAGCACGTCGAGGTCCTTCTTGCTGTCCTCGACGAAGAAGAAGCGGGCGTCGGACAGCCGGGGCGCGATCGCGCGCTCGTTGCCGGCGCGGACGATCGCGGGATCGCGGGTCACGGTCGCGGCGATGGTCGCGAAGCGGTTGGCGGTCTTGCCGTCTCGCTCCATCGCGAAGTAGCGCTGGTGGTTGCGCATGGTCGTGACCAGCACCTCGGCCGGCACCTCGAGGAAGGCCTCGTCGAAGCCGCCCCACACGCCGACCGGGTACTCGCACAGGCCGGTCACCTCGTCGAGGAGGTCGTCGTCCTTGCGCACGGTGCAGCCGGTCTCGGTGGCGAGCCGCGCTAGCTCGGCCTCGATCATCCGACGGCGCGCGGCCGGATCGACGATGACGAACGCGGGGCGCAGCGCCTCGGCGTACTGCGAGGCCGACGCCAGCTCGAGCGACCCGGGCGAGAGGAAGCGATGACCGCGGGTCGCGCGGCCGGCGGCGACGCCGCTCCACGACAGCGGCACGATCTCCTCGCCCCACAGCGCGACGATCCAGTGCAGCGGGCGCACGAACGCGGTGTCGCGCCAGCCCCACCGCATCGACTTGGGCCACGGGATCGCGGCGATGAGCCCGGTCAGGAGCTCGGGCAGCACCTCGATCGTCGGCTTACCGACGACGTGGCGGGTCGCCACGACGTACTTGCCCTTTTTGCCAGCCACCTCGGCCTGCTCGAGCGTCGACGGATCGACGCCGTTTTTGGCCGCGAAGCCCAGGCCGGCCTTGCTGGGCGCACCGTCGGCACCGAACCCCACGGAGGCCGGGGGACCGACGACGCGCTCGCGCAGATCGGGCTGGCTGGTCGCCAGGCCGCGCACCACCAGCGCCAGGCGGCGCGGGGTGCCCAGGGCGCTCACGTCGGTGTACGACAGCCGGGCGTCGTCGAGGCGAGCCTTGGCCAGCGCCGGTAGGTCGGCGATGGCCCGGGCCAGCATGCGCGACGGGATCTCTTCGGTGCCAAGCTCGAGGAGCAGATCGCGATCAGCCACGGGACACCTCCACCGCGAGCAGCGGCGAGACCGCGCGGGCCGCCGCCAGCGCGGCCGCGTTGATGCCGCCGGCCTCAGCCTCGGCGAAGGCGTCCGCGGCCTTGGTGCGATCGTCGCGTCCGAGCAGCGGGAAGCCCAGCTTCGCGCGCGACCGGACGTAGGCCTCGGCGCAAGCCCGCGCCATCGCGCGGACGCGGCCGATGAAGCGAGCGCGCTCGGTGACGCTGATGGCGCCGCGGGCGTCGAGGACGTTGAAGGCGTGCGACGACTTCATGCAGTGCTCGTAGGCCGGCAAGGTCAGGTGGCGCTTGAGCAGCCGGTGACACTCGGCCTCGTAACGATCGAACAGCTCGAAGTAGAACGCGGGGTCGCTCTCCTCGAAGTGGAAGTGCGAGTACTCGACCTCCCACGGGTGGCGAAGCTGGCCGTAGGTCACGTGCTTGTCCCACTTGATGTCGAAGATGCTGTCGACGTTTTGCAGGTACATCGCGATGCGCTCGATGCCGTAGGTGAGCTCGGCGGTCACCGGCTTGAGGTCGATGCCACCGGCCTGCTGGAAGTACGTGAACTGCGTGACCTCCATGCCGTCGGCCCACACCTCCCAGCCCAGGCCCCACGCGCCCAGGGTCGGCGACTCCCAGTCGTCCTCGACGAAGCGGATGTCGTGGTCGCGCGGGTCCAGGCCGATGCAGCGCAGCGAGTCGAGGTACAGGTCCTGAACGTCGGGCGGCGACGGCTTGAGACCGACCTGGAACTGAAAGTAGCCGCCGAGCCGGTTGGGGTTCTCGCCGTAGCGACCGTCCCCGGGCCGCCGACAGAACTGCACGAACGCGGCGCTCCACGGCTCGGGCCCCAGGACGCGCAGAAACGTCGAGGGATGGAAGGTGCCCGCGCCGACCTCGAGGTCGACCGGCTGCTCGATGACGCAGCCGCGCTCGGCCCAGAACTTCTGCAGCTCGAAGATCATGTCTTGTAGGTACATGGCTAGGTCCCGCCACGGCCTGGAGCCGCAGAAGGCGGCGGGACCGTACCTCGCGAAAAAGACCCCGGTCAAGCAGCTAACTACCTGCGATCTATTGACGATCTGCATGCGAGGCGAGTAGCGTCGCCGCCATGCTCGGCCTACGGATCGCGCTCGTGATCGCGCTCGCCGCGACCAGCGCGTGCTCGCTGGCGCTCGACTTCGACAAGCCCACCGACGCGGCCCCGCCCGATTCACCGGCCACCGAGGTCGAGTGCGCGGTGGGCGAGCCCAACGAGACCGCGTCGACGCCGACCGCGTGGACTGGCACCGACGTGAGCGCGGCGATCTGCGGCGGCGGCGACAAGGACTACTACGCGGTCGAGCTCAACGGCAGCCAGACCATCGCCGCGCGCATCACGTTCATGAACCGGCTCGGCATGGGCGATCTCGAGCTGCGCCTGCTGACCGCCGGTGGCGCCGCGGTGCTCGACGAGTCGCGCACCTCGAACAACGAGGAGGTCGTGATGTGTCCGGGCGGCGATTTCTGCCAGCCCCTCGCCGCGGGCACGTACATCCTCGAGGTCCAGGGCTTTTCGCCCTCGGTGATCTCGCCGTACGTGCTGAGCGTCAGCGTCGTCCCATAATCCGCCGGTCGCGAGGGTTGCAGTTGCACGGGGATCGGACGGGGGCCTATCCTCGCGCCGCGCCCATGAAGAAGCTCCAGCTCAGCCGTAACGATCGTGAAGACGAGGCTCCCGAGACCCAGCAGCAGGAGCGGGTCTCTCAGCAGGCGGAAGACGAGGACGTCTCGGCCAAGAGCGACAACCGCAGCGAGGGCGGCGAAGGGGGCGTGGCGGCGCAAGAAGCCGCGGGCAGCGCGGGCGAGTGGGAAGCCGGCGACGGCCTGATGGCCGCGATGGGCGTGGGCGGCGGCGCGGCTGGTGGGGCTGGTGGGGCTGGTGGCGCCGGTGGCGCAGCCGCGGCGGGCGGTGAAGGCGGCGTCGACAAGGCCAAGCTCGAGGGGATCGCGACGCCGCCCAAGGGCCAGACCTCGGGCATCGCGAGCCCCGAAGTGAAGCAGCAGATGCAGGCCAAAAAGCAGCTCCAGCAGAAGGTCGGCGTCGGCGGCCAGGGCGGCGGCGGCGGCGATGCGGGTGGCGGTCAAGCGACGGCGGCGCCGGCAGCGTCCGCGCCGTCGGTTGCTCCGGCCGCGGCGCCCAAGGCTGCTGCGGGTGGTGGCGGCGGCGGCGGCGGTGCTCCGGCTGGTGGTGGTGGCGGGGGCGGTGCCCCCAAGGCCGCCGAGGCTCCCGCCACCGGGGGCGCGCCTGGTCAGCAGCAGCAGGCGCCGGGCGCGATCGGTCCTGCCGGGGCTGCCCCGCAAGCCGCGCCCGCTGGCAACAAGGCTGCGATGGACGACGGGCCCGGCTCGGTCGAGGCGATGATCGCGATGCTCCAGACCTCCGACGATGCCGGGGCGCGCAAGCGAGCCGCCGAGTCGCTCGGCAAGCTCAAGTCGGCCAAGGCCCGCCCGGCCCTCGAGAAGGCGATGAAGGACCCCAATCCGGCCGTCGCCGCCGCCGCCACCGCCGCGATCAAGCTCCTGACCGCGTAGCGCGCGCCCCTACTCGAGGCGGCTCGACGTCGAGAGCTTGCCGATCTCGCGGTACTCGAGGTGGATGGCCCGCAGCAGGTGCTGCTGGCTCATCGGCGTGCCTTCGTGGGCCGCGAGGAACGCGGCGCGCAGCGCGCAGTTGCGGATGTAGCCGCCCGACAGCGGGAAGCGACGCGCCAGCTCGGCGAAGTCGAAGTCGCCGAGCACCGGCGTCTCGGGCGTGACGTGAGCGGCCCACAGCCGCACGCGGGTTTCCTCGTCGGGAAACGGGAACTGCAGGCGCAAGGTCAGGCGGCGCTTGAAGGCCGGATCGATCGCGCCGTCGAGGTTCGAGGTCAAGATCGCGATGCCCTCGAAGGTGTCGAGGCGCTGCAGGAGGTAGTTCACCTCGAGATTGGCGTAGCGATCGTTGGACGTGCGCACGTCGGTGCGCTTGGCGAACAGCGAGTCGGCCTCGTCGAACAGGATGAGCACCTGCCCGTCCTCGGCGGCGTCGAACACCTCGGCCAGGTTCTTCTCGGTCTCGCCGACCCACTTGGAGACCACGCGCGCCAGATCGACGCGGAACATGTCGAGCCCGAGCTCCTGCGCGATGACGCCGGCGACCATGGTCTTGCCGGTACCGGGCGGCCCGTAGAACAGCGCGGTCAACCCGCGCGACGTCGTCATCTTGGCGTCGTAGCCCCAGCGCTCGTAGACCGTGCGGCGCTGGCGAGCGCGGCCGATGAACTCGCGCAGGCTGTCGCGCAGCTCCTCGGGGAGCGCCACGTCCTCCCAGTGGGCCAGCCGCTCGACCCGCTTGGCGACGTGATCGAGGCGGGCCGCGACGTGCTGGCGGATCTGCTCGTCGAGGGCGGCGGTGGCGTCGCCGCGACCCGGCCCGTCGACGGTGAGCTCGGCGATGACGCGCCGGATGATGCCGGGCCCGATCCGATAGCGCGACGACAGCCGGTCGCTGTCGGCGGTGAGACCGGCGTCGGCGAGCAGCCGCGTCCACGCCGCGGCGCGCTCGGTCTCGGCCAGCGGCGGGACCACCACCGAGACGAACCCGGGATCCATGGGCAGCGTGCTCTCGGGGCTGGTGCGGATGCACAGCGGGCCGGGATGGGTGCGCAGCACCTGGCGGACCGCGTCGCGCACGTCGACGTCGGTGGGGTCGATGAGCTCGAGCCCCGACAGCACCGGCACCAGGCCGTGCAGGCTGGCGCGGATGAGCGCGCCCCGCAGCGACGCGATCAGCTCGCGCCGCGCGTGCGGCATGCGCGTGGTGTCGATGGCGATGATCTCGCGCTCGATGCGTGACGCCACCGCGGCGATGAGCGCGTGGCGACCGCTGCCGCGCCGACCGCGCAACACCAGCCGCAGCGGCGCGTGGGGCGGCGTCGGCTGGGCCAGCGCGAGCACCAGCTTGCGTTTCACCTCGACCGGCACCAGCAGATCGTCGAGCGAGGTGTCGGCGCGCCGGACCTGCGCGAGATCGTCGACGCGGCTCGGCGCCACCCCGCGCAGGCGATCGAGGAGCGCGTCGGGCACGGTCAGGCGCGCGAAGATCGACGCCGGCCCCGGCTCGACCTGGATCAGGCCGTGGCGGACCAGCGGCGCGTCGGGCGCGAGCTCGCGGGCGATGCCATCGCGGGCGGTGCCGCGCTCGCCCGCGATGATCTGCTCGATCAGGAAGCGGTCGACGATGGGCCGCGCCGGATCGTTCGAGAGCACCCCATAGAGCCGCGCGATCTCGCCGCGCAGCATCGGCGCGGTCGCGACCAGCAGCACCTGCGCCGCCACCGGCGACAAGCCCAGCTCGCGCAGCAGCGTCGGAAACGGCAGCTGCACGCCGGCCGCCGCGCTGGCTTGGGCCCGGGCCGCGGCCTCCTGCTCGCGCTTGCCGAGGCGTTGCTTGGCGGCGATGAGCTTGTCGGCGGCGAACCCGCCCGAGCCGCCGAGCAGCGCCTCGACCTCGAGCTCGTGGGGCCGCTTGGTCGCGTTGGTCGGGCTCAGGCGCCCGCTGTTCCAGCCGTCGGCGATCACGACCGCGGTGCGAGCCGCGACGAGGTCGAGCAGGGTGTCGAGGTGGGCGCGCCCGTCGCGGTAGGGCGCGCTGCCCGTGGGCTGGAGCGGGTTGTGCGCGGGCGGCGCCGGCCCCAGCGCCAGCGGCAGCAGGTCGGGGATCTCGACCGGACGCCGGGGCGGTCGGGTGATCGTCGACGGCGGCGGCGCCGCGTTGCGCGCGTCGGGCAGTGGCACCGCCGGTGTCACCCGCGGGATCGCGCTGAGGTGATCGAGCTCGGGCTCGTCGTGGCTCGGCCGCTCGTCGTCGGGGAGGTCGAGATCGATGGGCCCGAGCTCCTCGATGACCGGCGTCGGCTGGGCCTGCAACAGCTCGGCAGCCTGCAGCGGGATCACGTCGCCGGTCGCGGCCGCGATGACCACCATCTGGCGACCGTCCTGGGCGATCGCGAAGTCGACGCACGGCACCTCGGGCGTGCCGACGCCGAGCACGCGGCCGTAGCGCAGGTCGACGCGGGTCACCACCCCGTCGGCGGCCAAGAGGTAGGCGTGGCCCAGCTCCTCGGCGACGGTCCAGCGCACCGCGGTCGGCACCGCGAGCTGGTGGATGCGCGCGCCGTGGGCCTGCAGCACGACCAGCAGATCGTCGGCCTCGCGCCGCAAGAGCAACGCCAGCGCCCGCCCGCCGAACAGGTTGCTGCCGTCGACGACCGTGCCCTCGAGCTTGCCGAGGCGCCACACCTCGCGGCCGCGCTCGAGCGCGCGCACGCTGTCGCCGCTGCTGAGGTAGAGGCGCGCGCCCAGGCCGGCCAGCAGGCGCTCGTCGGGCCGCAGGTCGTTCACGACCTCGAGCACCACCGACGGGCCGCGCTGCACGACGCGCACGGTCGGCGTGCCGATCAGCACGCCCTCCCCGATCGACGGTCCGCCGGTCGCCATGATCGCGGTGACCGGGCCCGGCAAGCGGATCGGCGGCGCCAGCGGCCGCAGGTCGGTCGGCGCGAAGCGCAGGAGCTGCCCACCGTCGACCGCCCACAGCTCGCGGCCGACGAACCCCACCACCGCGCCCGCGCCGATCTCGACGACGCGGATCGGCATCGCGCCCATCAGATCGACCAGCTCGCACCCGTCACCGTCAGAGACCAGCAGCCAGCGGCCGGTGCGCGACATGGCCAGCCGTCGAGTCGTCATGCGCGGATCTTACGTCAGCGGGCTACGGTCGCGACGTCACACGATCGCGATCGTCTCGAACGCGGCCTTGATCTCCGGCAGCTTACCCGCGGCGTCCTCGGACAGCACCGCCACGCCCATCACGACCCCGGCCGCGAAGGGGACGAAGATCCGGGCGTGGATGTTGTCGCCGTCCTGGTGGGCGACCCAGACCCGCCCCGCCGCCAGCTCGGCGCGATCGCCGTCGGCGAGGTCGCTGAACTGCATGCGGATCGCCTTGCCGACCCGAGTGGCGTCATCGTCCCCGCGCGGCGAGATCGCCAGCAGCGACAGCGTGCGGGCGCCGGGCAGCGTCCACGCTGGCCCGGCCGAGCTCGAGTTGGTCGCATCGGCGGCCCAGCCGGCGGGGACGGTGAGCTCGACGGTCACCGGCGCATCGTCGCCCGACAGGGTGTACTTGGTCATTGGACCAAGCCTACCGGCCCCGCGCTAGCCGCGCGCGCCCGAGCCGGTCCAGATGTCGTTGTACGGCTGGTTGATGTCGCTGTTGCCGCGGTAGGTGTAGCCGACGCCGACGGCGCCGAGCGCCTCGTACAGCACGAGCGAGACCGCGCCGCCCGGCGTGAGCAAGAAGCCGGGCGGGCCGTCGTGCCCGAGGTCGGCGATGCCGGGGATGTTGACCTTGTACTCGGCGGCCGCCATGAACTCGATGTCGTCCTTCGGCCACGGCATCCAGATGTAGTAGCTGTGGCGCTTCACGCCGATGTGGCCGTCTTGCACAGCCTTGTTGATCAGCTTCTTGGCGAAGCCGGCAGCCTGACCGAGCAGGGTGCGGATCGCGCTGGCCAGATCGCCGAGGCCGCCAAAGCCGATGTTGAAGAGCTTCTTGGCCAGCTTCCACAGCCACGGCCCGAGGTTGCTGCCGGTCGGCGCCTCGGTGTCGAACAGGTCGATGATCGCCTCGATGCGCTTCGCGATGAGATCCATCAGCGGCTCGACGATGTCGTAGATCGGCTTCACCACCGCCCAGATCTTCTTGGCGTACTTGAAGATCTTCTCGGCGGTCGCGAAGCCGGGCATGCCCTTGAGCTTGCCCATGAGCGCGCTCAGGCTGAACGGGCCCTCGTCGCCGCCCTCGGCGACCTCGCCCTGCTTGGCCGGCTGGCTCTTGTTGCCGTCGCCGCCGCGCTCGGTCGGCGCCGCCGCCTTGGCGGTCGCGGTCTTGTCGCCGGTCGGCGTGCCGGCTTCCTTGGCGGAGTTCTGCTCGGGCAGCGCCGGGGCTTCGTCCTTCTTGCTGTCGCCCGCGAGGTCGACCGTGAAGTTGAACAGCTCCTTGGGCTTCAAGATCTCGAACGCGGCGAGGGCCTCGCCCTCCCACTTCGGGTTCCACATGTCGTTGAGCACCGAGAACTCGGCGTAGGGCTTCACCGAGCCGGTGATGCCGAAGTTACCGGCGAGGCCGAGCTTCGCGGAGCCGGACACGCCGCCACCCGAGGTGTAGTCGAGCCCGAACTCGGCGTCGGGCTTGATGTCGAGGCGACCGACGATCGGCACCTTCAAGCCACCACCGCCGCGCAAGATGCTGGGGTCGAGGGCGAACACGCCGATGCCGAGCTTGGGCGTGCCGGTCAGCTGGGCGTAGATGTCGCCGCCGACCTTCAGCTTGGCGCCGAGCTTGGTGAACTCCCAGGTCTCGAGCGACAGCCCCTCGAGCGCGACCTTGGGCGTGGTCGTGATCTTGAAGCCGAAGTCGAAGCCGAGGTCGAGGCCGATGTCGATGTAGATGCCGAGGCCGTAGACGTTCACGACCGGGATCTGCTTGGACGCCTTGAAGAGCTGCTTCGAGATCTTCTTGTCGATGACGACGATCTCCTTGACCGTCAAGTCGAGCGAAACGGCATGGGTCTCCGTCGAGTACTTGAGGGTACCCGTCGCGACCATGTCGTCTTTGATCTTGTAGTTGACCTCGCCGCCGATGGTGAGGCCCTTGTCCTTCTTGTAGCCGGCGGTCAGCGTGCCCCAGAACTTGCCCTTGTCCTGGCTGCCGAACGCAACCGAGAAGTCGGCCTCCTCGAGCTCGATGCCTTCCTTCGAGACGGTGCACTTCACGCGCGCGGTCTCGAGGTACTTGAGCTTGACGACCTTGATCTCGAAGCTGCCGGTGACCGAGCCGTCCTTGTTGAGCGTGCACGAGACGCTCGGCACCTCGAGGTGCTTGCCGAACTTCAGCGGCGTCGTGGTCTTGATCGTCCCGCTATAGCTGCCGTCCTCGCCGATGTGGGCGTCGACCGCGAGCCCGGCCCCGTCCTCGCCGGCCACCTTCTTTAGCGCCGGGATGTTGATGTTCGCGGTGCCGCGAATGTCGCCCGAGAACTTGCCGTCGTTGAACTTGACCGTGCCGCCGACCGTGCCGGCGAAGCCCGGCTTGTCGCTCTTGGCCGGATACTTGAACTCGGGCGAGTCGTAGGCGAGCGAGCCCTGCGTCAGCTTGTTGTCGACGATCTTGGCCGCGCCGCTGGCCTTGCCGAACATGCCAAGGTCGGCGTTCAAGGCGAGCTCGCCTTTGAACATGCCGCTCTTCACGTTGTATTCGATGCTGGTCCCGGTGCCGGTCAGCTTGATCCCGCCGAACTGCTTCTCGATCGTGATCGAGTCGGCGCCGATCTTCCACTCGCCGCTCGCGGTCTTCGAGACCGAGGCCTCGAAGGCGGCGACGCCGGGGATGAAGCCATCGGAGATCTTGACCTTGCCCTCGAACGACCAGCCGTTGTCGTACGCGACCTTGACCGAGCCGGAGATCTTGCCGTTCTTGTGCTTGAGGCCGATCTCGGCGTCGACGGTGAGCGTGCCTCCACCCTTGTAGGTGGCCTTGATCTCGGCGGCCTCGACCTCGAAGCCGGCCAGGCCCTTGGCCGCGCCCTGCTTGAGCTTGATCGTCGCCTCAACGCCGTCGTCGACGATGGCGGCGTCGATGTCGACCGGCAGGTACTGCGCGAGCTTGCTGGTGAGGCCGGTGACCTTGTTGTCGACCTGGCCGCCGGCGCCGCCCTTGGCGGGCGTGAGCGGCTTGGTCTCGGGCGCCTTCTTGAGGTCGGCGGCGTCGATGCCGAAGTTGACCGAGCCCGACGTGACCTGCTTCGAGTCGTCGAGCGAGGCCTGGACCTTCTTGACCTGGAGGCCGGGCACCGTGACCGACGGATTGTCGAGGTTGATCGACTTGGTGTCCGCCGGCACCGTCCACGACAGCTCGGGGTTGAACTTGATCTTGAACTCGAACTCGCCCGACGGCGGCGGATGCAGCGACCACTGGCCCGCCGAGTACTTGCCGCCCTTGCCGCCGCCCGCGTTGGGGCTGGGCTTGGCCTTCTCGCCGAAGGCGGTGCCGAGCGCGTCCATCCACTTCCCGAGCGCGGCGGACACATCGGGCGCGAACTTGGGGGTCTTGTCCTTGGACGCGGGATCGACGACCGGATCCGGACACGCGACGGTGTAGGACGCGTGGTTGAACGTGACCGGGGTGACCGCGCCGCCCTGGTTGACGTACCCCGGCACCTTGTTGTCGATGAGGATCTTGTACTGCCCCATCTTCGTGCGGTCCTTCGCGACCGGACCCATCTTCGTATAGGCCTTGCTCTCGCCAATCGCGATCGTCGAGCCGGCGATGGTCAGCGTCATCACGCCGTCACCATCGAGCCGCTGCTTGCCCATCTCGCCCAGGACCTCCTTGACCTGATCGGTGGCGTTGGGGCCGTCGGTGTCCCAGACCGGCGTCACGTTCGACGACGAGATCAGGCCCTTCACGGCGCCGGGCTTGGACGCGGAGAGCGCGACCAGCTCCTCGAAGATCGAGCCCGTGATCTTGTTGGTGAAGTGCGGGTTGGTCTTGACGAAGTCCTTGTAGAATCCGCCGAAACGGCCTTCCTTGTTCGCGTACTTGGTCGCGACCGCGGTGCGCATCTTGTCGCGGTAGGTGTCGAGCTCGGTGGCCGAGGTCGGTGGGTCGGATTGATCGAACTTCCCCCCCCACGGGAAGTCGACCTTGCGGGTCCCGACCAGGATCTTGGTCGTCCAATCCTTCCAGTTGTCCTCATCCTGGAGCGTCAACCGGACCACGGTGGCGACGTACGGCACCGTGGTGCCGCGGCTGATGATGTAACCGCCCGGCGCCTGGTGGACCCGGAAGCCGGCGACGTCGGCCATCGTGCCGCTGCCCTTGACCGCAGTCTCGAGCATCTCCTTGGTGCCGCCGCCGGTCACGAACGCGTCGGCGCCGAACGGGGCGTTGCTCGCCTCGTAGTAGCGTGTCGTCGCGTAGGCGCCTTCCTTGGCGCCCCAGTGGAGCTTGGACTTGTCGGCGTTGACCGGCGCCTGCGTCTCGCAGAACGAGGCGAGCTTCTTGGGGTCGGCCTTCTCGGGCGTCGCGGTCTTGGCCGGCTTCTGCGGCTCACGGTGGATCGTGTTGCGGTCCGCGCTCAGCGACGGACGCGCGGTGTGGTGCGCGGCCTCGTGCTCGACCTCGCTGCCGGAGGCGCCGACCGCGAGCGAGCCGCGCGAGAACTTCTTGGGCGCCGCGGCCGCGCGGCCGCCCATCTGCATGACGTGCGTGAGCTCGTGCATGAGCGTCTCGCGATGCGGCGACGGATCGGCCAGCGCGACGACGTTGCGGACCGCGAAGGCGCCCGCTTCCAACACCCGGCACGCCAGCTCGGCGGCGTCGCCGGTGTAGGTCTCGACGAAGTCGAGCGAGGTCCCGAAGTGCTCCTCCAGCTCGGCGATGAACGGGAGGTGGAGGCGCTGGCCCTCGCTGCGGACGTGCTCGACCAGCTCGGCCGGATCGGTGCTCTCGAAGCGCGAGCTGTGCTTCTTGGTGCCGAAGCCGCGCGCGAACTCGTCGGCGCGCCGCTCGTGCTGGTCGTCGGGATGCGAGACCGGCTTGGTGGTGCCGGACGTGCCGCGCAGGTTCTCGGCGACGTGCGCCATCTCGTGAGCGATGAGCTGGATGCCGGCGTCGCTCGACGGATCGTAGGCGCCTGCGGCGAAGTAGATGTCACTGCCGATCGTGAAGGCGCGCGCGTTGAGGGTGGCGGCGGCCTTGGCGGCGCTGGCGTCGGTGTGAATGCGGACCTGGCCGACGTCGACCCGCAGCTCGGTGCCGAGGCGCCGTGCCAGCTCGGGTGGCAGCGTGGGGCCGTCGGCGGCGTCGCGGATGAACCCGAACGCGGTGGCGAGCGCGCCGTCGTCGATGTCACCATGAGCGGGCTCGGCGCGGCGGTCGACGCGCGGCGTCGCAGCGGAGGGACTGGCAGCGGCCGGGCCGTCGGCGACCGGCTCTCCGATCCGGGTCGACTTGCCCGGAGTGGCGGCGGCCTTGGCCTGCACCAGGTCCTCGACGTCGTCATCCTCGGCCCGCTTCTGGCGAGAAGACGCAGACAGTAGCTGCCGGTTGGCCGAATCGTCCATTCGAGGCTCCCTCGGGCACATAGTACGGTAGGCACCGGCCGAACCTCCCCCGGTTCGGCGCGGCCGAGACAACCTGCGGGTCGCCTAGGATTCCGCAGTCTTGGGGGCAGACGATCCCGTCGGTGGCGACCGCCACGCACCGGGCGGGTCGGGATCCCAGAACTGGCCGTCGTCGTCGGGGTAGACGACGGTGTCGAATCCCGCCTGCTTGGCGCGTTCGCGGAGCGGGAAGACGTGCTCGCGCAGCGGCACCACGAGGCGGAGGTACTTGACCGGCGTCCCGTCGGGCAGCTGATGGGCGGTGGCGATCGCGGCAGCCTCGTCCCAGGCATCTTGCTCGACCGAGCCGTCGGGCAGCACCAGGACCGCCTTGTAGCCGACCTCGTTGTCGGTATCGTAGAGCGTCAGCGGCGGCCTGGCCTCGGCGTCGCCGCGCTCCTCGCGCTGATCGCCGAGCTCGTTGAAGCCGGGTTGCAGGTCGAGCTTCAGGCGGTCGGCGATCCACGCGTCGTGGTCACTGGCGGCGGCGAGCACCTCGTCCTCGTCGAGGGTCTTGGCCCAGCGGACCGTGACCAGGTCGTCGGTCTCGGTCACCTGCGCGGGGGCGGGCGGTGCGGGGACCGTGAGCGCCTCCGGATCGGTCGGGCGGGCGAAGGCGTGCCCGGTCGCGTGGTACGCGCGGTCGATCAGCTCGACGATCGTGCGGGTCGGATAGAGGTTGCTCTCGCGGGGCGGACGCGGCTTCGGATACTCGAGCTCGCGGGCCGCGGCGTCGACGCGGATGTAGCCGACGTTCAGGCCGGCGACGCCGTGGAGCGCCTGCCAGCTCTGCTGCGCCGCGGTGATCAGATCGTCGAGCGCGCGGTCGCGATGGCGCGCGAGCTCGGCGCCCGAGACGTTGATGCGGACCTCGGCGCGCGACGGTCGGAGGTCGAGGTTGATCGCCAGATCGGTGTTGCGGACGTCGCGATCCTGGAGGTCGGCCATGAGCTCGTCGCCGGTCGCGACCATCGTCGCGGCCTGCGCGTGGTCGACCTCGGCCAGGTCGTCGTCATCGACTCGCGCCAGCGTGACGCTCTCGAAGAGCGGCACCGACAGGAGCCCATCGACCAGCGCCTTGACCGTGGCCTGGTCGGCGAGCCAGGGGACGGGCTTGCCCGTCTGCGGATCCTTCCGCACGAAAAACCGCAGGAGCAGGCTCAGGTAGATGTCGCTCGAGGGACCGCCCATGGACGGCGAGGCTAGCACCACGCGCGGCGGAGTAGCGCCGACGCGCCAGGAACGACGGCCCTCTCCTGCCCGCCCGACGTGACGGCAGCGCGGACGCTCAGAGGCGCACCAGCGAGCTGCCCGCGATCGTCAGCGGCGCAGGTTGAGGACCTCGATCAGCTTCTTGTAGCGATCGGAGTCCTTGCTCTTGAGGTAGTCGAGGAGGCTGCGGCGCTGGCCGACCATCTTGAGGAGGCCACGCCGCGAGTGGTGGTCCTTGTGGTTGGTCTTGAGGTGCTCGGTGAGGTGCGAGATGCGCTCGGACAGCAGCGCGACCTGGACCTCGGGCGAGCCGGTGTCGGTCGGGTGCTGGCGGAACTTGGTGACGGTCTCTTGCTTGCGAACGGTCGAAACGGACATGGATGCCTCAGTCGCCAGCGGGCTCGTCCCAGCTCAGCGGCAACAGCGCCAGTGAGTGGACCAGCCCCGCGGTCGGGTGGATTGGTCGCGCAGATTGGGCCACCACAGCCGCGCCGTCAAGCGGTGTCGTACCGGAGAACGCGGTGCAAGTACGTGCGCCCGTCGCGGCGCTCGGCCACCGCCAAGACCTCGCCGCTGGTGGTGAGCAGCGAGAAGCGCTCGCCCTCGGCGAAGGGCGTCGCGTAGCCGGCGATGCGCGGGCTGTGGCCGTTGTAGACGTCGGCCACGCCGTCGTCGGGCACGATCACCTCGGGCAGCCCCAGGGCGCGCGCGGTCCGGATGAGCCGCGCGGTCGCGGTCTCGCGGTTCACGTCGTCGACCGGCAGCGCGTCGGCCTCGACGAAGGTACCGCTGGCGGTGCGGCGGAGGGCGGTGAGGCACGCGCCGGTGCCGAGGCGCTCGCCGAGATCGCGGACCAGGGCCCGCACGTAGGTGCCCTTCGAGCAGGCGATGGCGAGCCGCACCCGCGGCGCGTCGATCGCGAGCACCTCGAGCTGACGGATCTGGACCGCGCGGGTCGCGCGCTCGACCTCGATGCCCTCGCGCGCCAGCTCATGGAGGCGCAGCCCACCATGCTGAATGGCCGAGTGCATCGGCGGTAGCTGGTCGAGGGCGCCGCGCAGGCCGACCAGCGCGGCCTCGAGCGCGACCGGATCGATCGCGTCGACCTGGGCCCGGCGCTCGACGGTGCCGGTGATGTCGAGCGTGTCCGAGACGAGGCCGAGCTCGAGCTCGCAGGTGTAGCGCTTATCGTCGGCGAGGAGCCACTGCGCGATCTTGGTGGCCTGGCCCAAGCAGATCGGCAGCACGCCGGTCGCGATGGGGTCGAGGGTGCCGGTGTGGCCGGCGCTGCGCACGTGCAGCTTCAGGCGGACCCGCGTGACCACGTCTTGCGAGGTCTCGCCGCGCGGCTTGTCGACGACGAGGACGCCATGGACGCGATCGGGTCGACGGAGGCCCACGACTCAGACTCGCGCTCGCGTCATCAGGGCGTCGGCGGCAGCGACGCGATCCACGCGCGCACGGCCTCGCTGCCGGTGGGGTCGACCAGCTCGCGACCGACGGGCGGCATGCGCTGACCGCCCGTGGTGGTGAGTCGGTAGTAGAGCGCGCTCGCCGCGGGCCGGCCGGGCTCGACGATGGCGGTGGCGCCGGTGGCGCCGGTCTGGTTCATGACGTCGACCGTGCTGGTGAACGGGAGCGTGCCGGCCCAGCTGGCGAGGTTGTCGACGTCCTGGCGCAAGTTGAGCCCGACGGTGTCGCGCACGTCCGACAGGCTGTTGTGGCAGTTGCCGCAGTTGGCGTGCAGATAGCCCATGGCGTCGCGGGTGAGCGCATCACCGGCCGGCAGCGGAAAGTACGGCGTGGTCGCGTCGCCACCAGCGGGCGGCGCCGTGAGCCAGCCGTCGACGACCAGCTGGTGGAGGTCGAGGCCGGTGGCGGCGAAGTCGAGCTGCAGCGCGGAGAAGCCGATGACCACGGACGGGATGCGGGTGTCGGCGTGGCACTTGCGGCAATCGGAGCGGCCCGGGATGTCGTTGGGGCCGGCGTCATCGACGACCCCATCGGGCACCGGCAGCGGATCGCCGGTGCCGTCGAGGGACCACTGGAACGACACGAAGTACCAATCGGTCCAGGCGTCGCCGGTCCCGATCTTCTGCATGAAGCGAGTCTCGATGCGGCGCCCGCCCCGCGCGAACTCCTTCCACAGCTTGGTGCCCTGCGGGAAGTGCCAGAAGTTCATGTCGGTGGTGTCGATGTGGCTGCCGGGCGGCAGGTAGATCCAGCGCCGCTTGACGGCCTCGTCCGACCACAGCTGCCAGCGCGGCGCGTACTCGAGGGCGTCAGCGGCGATGACCAGGTTGGCGAGGTCGCTGTACAAGCCGGTCTCGGACAGCGCGGTCGGCGGCACGAAGGCGGGCGGCGCGTCCGGCCCGGCGTCGACGGCGAGCGCGTCGATCGCGGCGTCGGCGGTGGCCGCGTCGACCTCGTCGGCGTCGTCACCTCCACACCCAGAGACGGCGAGCGCGAGCGAGGCGACGAGGGCGAAGGAGCTACGCACGGCGGCCAGGGTAGCAAGAAGTGATGGGCGGCGCGGCGCGATCAGGTGACCGTATCCGTGACCGTATCCGTTGCCGTGTCCGTGACCGTATCCGTGGCCGTATCCGTGGCCGTATCCGTGACCGTATCCGTGACCGTATCCGTGACCGTATCCGTGACCGTATCCGTGACCGCAGCCGTGACCGTGACCGTGACCGTAGCCGTGACCGTATCCGTGACCGTAGCCGTGACCGTATCCGTGACCGTGACCGTATCCGTGACCGTTGGCGGGACCGGGGCGGCATCGGGATCCGTGACCGTCGCCGGCTCGGCGGTGGTGCCGGTCGCGGTGCGGCCGACCGCGTTGGCCTTGGCGACGTCCTCGCGCACGATGGCCGAGAGCTGGAGCGAGACCTCCGAGGAGCGGTCATGGTGGAACCGGATCTCGGGCGGGCGGCCGAGGTGCAAGCGGCGCGCAAGAGGGCCGCGCAGGAAGCCGGCGGCGGTCTTGAGACCGGCCATCGCCTTGGCCGCGATCGCGTCGCTGGCGTAGATCGAGATCCACACGTTCGCGACCGAGAAGTCGGGCGTGCACTCGACCTTCGACACGCCGACCACGCCGGCGGCGGCGACCCGAGGGTCCTTGACCTCGCGCGCGATGAGCTGCGACAGCTCGTCACGCATTGCATGCTCGACGCGATCCTTGCGACTCACGAATCACCTGCTTGATCGAGCCACTCGGGTGGCGCCCAAGACGCGTCGGGTCCCTCGGGCGCGGCCGACCACGGCGCCGCGCTGGCGAACCAGTCGTCACCGAAGGTCGTGACCTCGTGGCGGACCGCGGCGATCTCGCCCTGCCCGTGCGCGGCGATGAAGCCGATCACGCGCCGGACGGTCTCGTCGGCCTCCACCCGCTCGCGCGCGCACACCGCGAAGCCGAGGTCCGCGCGCTGCCAGGTATCGGCGCCGTCGATCTCGCGCAAGGCGAGCCCGAACTGCTGCGCGACTCGATCGCGCAGCCGCCGCACCACCGCTCGTTTGTCCTTGAGCGAGTGGCTGTGCGAGATCCGCAGGCTCACTCGCGCCACGCCGACGAACATCGCTCCCGGCACTAGAGCGTCGCCGCCTCCTCGATGACCTCGTAGGCCTCGATGATGTCTCCGACCTTGAGGTCGTTGTACCCGGCGACCATCACGCCGCACTCGAAGCCGTTGCCGACCTCGCTGACGTCGTCCTTGAAGCGACGCAAGCTGCCGACCCGACCCTCGTAGATCTGCACCGAGTCGCGGATGACTCGGAGCAGCGCCTTGCGGGTGACCTTGCCGCTGAGGACCATCGAACCCGCAACCGTACCGATCTTCGGCACGTTGAAGGTGTCGCGGACCTCGAGCTTGCCCATCGCCTGCTCGCGCTTGATCGGCTCGAGGAGCCCGGCCATCGCCGTCTTCACCTCGTCGAGAGCGTCGTAGATGATGTCGTAGAGGCGGATCTCGACCTCTTCCTGCTCGGCGAGCTTGGCGCTCTTGCCAGCGGGACGGACGTGGAAGCCCAGGATGATCGCCCCACCGGCGCGAGCTAGGTTGACGTCGCTCTCGGTGATGCCACCGACACCGGTCGAGATGACGTTGACGCGGACCTTCTCGGTCGACTGCTTGACCAGGGCGGCCTTGAGCGCCTCGGCCGAGCCTTGCACGTCGGCCTTGAGGACGATCTTGAGCTCCTTGACGTCGCCCTCGTTCATCCGCTGCATGATGCTCTCGAGGGTCACCTTGGTCGTGACCGAGAGCTCCTTGCGGCGCCACGCCTGACGGCGGTGCTCGACGACCTGCTTGGCAGCCTTGTCGTCGTCGGCGACGTTGACCTGGTCACCAGCCTCGGGGACACCATCGAGACCCAGGATCTCGATCGGGGTCGAGGGACCGGCTTCCTTGAGGGCGACGCCGCGAGCGTCGAGCATCGCGCGGACCTTGCCGTAGGTACGACCGGCCACGAGGATGTCGCCGACCTTGAGCGTGCCTTCCTGCACCAGGATGGTCGCCATCGGGCCACGGTTGCGGTCCAGGCGCGCCTCGATCACCACGCCGGAGGCCGGCTTGTCGGGGTTGGCCTTGAGCTCCGCGAGCTCGGCGACCAAGGCGATGGTCTCGAGCAGCTTGTCGATGTTCTCGCCCTTGAGGGCCGAGACGTTGACGTACTGAGTGTCACCTCCCCATTCCTCGGGGATGAGGCCGCGGTCGGCGAGCTGCTGCCGGATGCGGTCGGGCGAGGCATCGGGCAGGTCGATCTTGTTGACCGCCACGATGATCGGGACCTTGGCGTCCTTGGCGTGGGCCAGCGCCTCGAGGGTCTGCGGCATGACGCCGTCGTTGGCCGCGACGACCAGGATGACGATGTCGGTCGCCTGGGCGCCTCGGGCGCGCATCTCGGTGAACGCCTCGTGACCGGGCGTGTCGAGGAAGACGATCTCGCCGTGGTTGGGCCCAGCCGGGACCTTGTACGCCGCGATGTGCTGCGTGATGCCGCCCGACTCACCCGACGCCACCTTGGCGCTGCGGATGCGGTCCAGCAGCGAGGTCTTGCCGTGGTCGACGTGACCCATGACGGTCACGACCGGCGCGCGGTGCATGAGCTTGTCCGCGTCGTCCGCGACCTCGGAGAAGACGTCCTCCTCCTTGAACGCGACGTTTTGGACCTCGTAGCCGAACTCGCTGGCGAGGATCTGGGCGGTCTCGAAGTCGATCGAGGCGTTGATGGTCACGCCGGCCATACCCATCGACCAGAGCTTCTTGAGGACCTCGGTCGCCTTCACGCCCAGGCCGCGAGCGAGCTCGCCGATCGCGATCGTCTCCTCCATGCGGATGACGCGCTTGTGCTCGGCCGGCGTGGTGCGCAGGGTCGGCTGACCCTTGCCCTTGCCCGTCGAGAACGGGAGCTTCTTCTTGCCGAAGTCGCGGTTCTGGCCACCCTTGGGCCCGCCACGCGCCTGCTGTTCGGCGAAGCGACCGCGGATCTGGGTGCCGGGAGGACCCGGCGGCTTGGCCGGGGTCGGACGACCACCAGCGGCTGCCCGCTCGGTGATCTGGATGCGCGTAGGCAGCTTGATGACGGTGCCGACCGCGGGGCGCGACGGATCGCGCGGCGCAGCCTCGACCACCGGCGCCGGGGCCGGGGCCTCGGTCGGAGTGGCGGGACGCTCGGCAGCGCGCTCGGCCGAACGCGCGCGGGCGCGCTCGAGCTCGATCTCGAACCGAGAGCGAGCGGTGGTCGCCACTTCCTCGATCGTCAACGGCGCCGCGACCTGACGCGGCTCCGAGTCGCGGGGACGGACGATGACCGTGGGACGCGGGCCCATCGGCAAGGGCGGCGCTGCTGGCGCTGCCTCGACCTGCTGCTGCATGCTGCTGCCGGCGCGCTGGGGCTGACCGCCCGACTGGCCGGGACGGCCGCTTCCGCCGATCGACGGACCGGCCACGAACACGCGAGTGCGCGGCTCGGGGCGGGCCGCCACCGGGACGGGCGCGGGGGTCGGTTCGACGGTGGGGGCGGTGGTCACCGGGGGACGCTCCTCGACGGGCGGACGCTCGCTGGTCGCAGCCGCGCGGTCACCGCCCCGGTCGCGGTCATCGCCCGTGGGCGACGCGACGCGGTCCTCGACCTCGATCGGCTGGGCCGTGCGGCCCGGGGCGAGAGCTTCGTCGCCGCGATCGGCGACCGGCTCGTCGTGACGTTCGGCGGTGCGCGGCTCGGCGTGGCCATTGTCGCGATGGTCGTCGCGATGGTCGTCGCGATGGTCGTCGGGCGCTGCGCTGCGCTGCTCGGCGGCAGGTTGCCGGACCGGCGGCGCGACGCGCTCGTTGGTCTCGGCCCGCACCGACGGCGTGACGCGCTCGTTGGTCTCGGCGGCCCGCACTGGCGGCGCTTCCTCGACGACGCGACGGCGAACCATCGGCGGCGGCGCAGGAATCACGGGCGGCGGTGCAGCCGGCTCCGGCGCGCTTGAGCGACGGCGGATGACAGTACCGCTACTGCCTCCCACCTTCTGGCTCTCGGTCGGTGTGGAGGTGGCGAACTTCTCGCGCTCCAGCGACTTTTTGATGCGCGCCACGTCGTCGGCGTTGAGCGACGACATGTGATTGTTCACCTCGAGCCCGAGCGAACGGATCTTCGCCAGGAGCTCTTTGTTGGGGATCCCGACCTCTTTCGCTATCTCGTAGACGCGCATCTAGGCTCCGTGACTCGCTCGGTCGGCCGAGTCGACTGGTGAGGTCGACACCGGTGCTGACATGAGGTGCGGTGCGCGTTCTACTGCGTCCGCGCCCCCTTGGCTAGCGACAATGGCGACGCTAGCGACGGTGTTCGGTGCGAGGGCCGCAGCGGCGATCCCCGCGATGACATCGAGCTGGGCCCGGGACACGCTCCGCTTGAGCGCCCGCGCCAGCCCGCCGCGTCCGGCTGCCTTGAGACAGTCGGGACGCTGATGAAGGTAGACCCCACGGCCTCCAGCCCGACGACGAGGGTCGGCGACGAGCACCTCATCGACGGTCGCGATGCGCAGGAGCTCGGCCTGCGGCGCGGTCGATCGACAGCCGACGCAGGTGCGCGTCGGACCGTCTCCCCGGGGAGAGACGTGAGGTTGCGTACGGGTCGTTTCGATCAAGAATCGCTCCCCGAGGCGAGGTACGAGATCACCCGCTGCCGCAGCTTGGCGAGGTCGCTCATGTCGATGCCGGTGACCGACGCGATGTGCTCGATGGGGGCCTTGACCAGCTCCTCGGGCGAGCGGACGTTGGCCGAGGCCAGGATCTCGAGGACCTCCTCGTTGACGCCCGGGACCTCGAGCAGCTGCTCGGTGCCCGACAGCAGCGCGCGGCGCTCGGTCTCGCGCTTGACGTCGTCGGGACGGCGGCGCGAGGCCGACAGGAACTCCTGGGCGCCGGCGATGATCTTGCGGGCGCCGTCGAGGCCGCCCGAGCCCGGGACCTGGGCCAGCTCTTCAGCCATCGCGCGCGACAGCTCGGCCACCGAGCGCCAGCCCAGCTTGAACAAGGTCTCGGACAGCTCGGTGGAGACCGCGGCGATGGAGCTGATCTGCTCCTTGGCGCGCCGCTCGAGCTCGTAGATCTTCGACTCGGAGTGGATGTCGATGCGCCAGCCGGTCAGCTGCGACGCCAGGCGAACGTTCTGGCCCTTCTTGCCGATGGCGAGGGACAGCTTCTCGTCGGGGACGACCAGCTCCATGCGGTGACCCTCGGCGTCGATGATGACGCGCGAGACCTCGGCGGGCGCGATCGCGTTGCACACGAAGCGGGCCGGGTCATCGTCGTAGGGGACGATGTCGATCTTCTCGCCGCGCAGCTCCTGCACGACCGACTGAACGCGCGAGCCCTTCATGCCGACGCAGGCGCCGACCGGGTCGACGTCGCGGTCGCGCGACGACACCGCGATCTTGGCGCGGGCGCCCGGCTCGCGGGCGCTCGACTCGATGCGGACGATCTTCTCGAAGATCTCCGGCACTTCCTGCTCGAAGAGCTTCTCGAGGAAGCCCTTGTGGGCGCGGCTGAGGATGAGCTGCGGGCCGCGGGCCATGCGGTCGATGTCGAGCAGGAGCGCCTTCATGGTGTCGCCCACGCGGAACGACTCACGCGGCGCCTGCTCGCGCATCGGCAGCAGCGCCTCGCTCTTGCCGATCTCGACGACGAGGTTGCCGCGCTCGAAGCGGCGGACCACGCCGGTGACGATCTCGCCCTTGCGGTCTTTGTACTCGTTGTAGACGTTGTCGCGCTCGGCCTCGCGGACGCGCTGGCTGATGACCTGCTTGGCGGTCTGGGCGGCGATGCGGCCGAACTTCTTGTGGGCGGCCTTGAGGTCGATGACGTCGCCGAACTTCACGTCCTGCTCGGCGGCGCGCTCGGCGTCCTCGGGCCGGTAGAAGATCTGGAACAGCAGCTCGTCGCCCAGCTCGGCCTCGAGGCCGTACTTGTGGGCGTCCTCGACGGTGATCTCGCGGCCCTCGATCGCGTCGTCCTCGACGACGTTGATGATGAGGAACAGATCGACCCCGCCGCTTTCGGCGTTGTACTTGGCTTCCATCTCGCGGTTGAGGCCGAACGCGCGCTTCGCGGCGGTCAGGATCGCCTGCTCGAGGGCCTGTAGGAGCACCGCACGATCGATGTTCTTGTCTTTACCGACCTGGTCGATCACCATGCTGAGGTTGGCGTCCATGAGATTCTCCGAGGCTTAGTTACGGGGCGACTTGGAACCGGGGGCGGGCTTGGGCCGCTTGCCGGAAGAACTGGGAGACTTGGCGGGCGCCTTCTTGGGCGACGCGACGGACGGCTTGCCCGACGGCTTGCCCGACGACGACGGCGGCGCGTCGGGGGAGCGGATCTGACCGCGCTCGCCCCGCATGACCGCGTCCCAGTCGGGGATGATGCGGGCGACGTCGAGGTCGTCGATGGGCAGGCGGAACAGCTGGCCGTCGACGGTCAGGAGCACCAGGGTCGCGGCGCCAGCGCCTTCGATGCCCTCGAGCATGCCGCGGAAGTTCTTGCGCTCGCTGCCCGACGCGGTCGCCACGCCGCGCTCGAGGGTGGCCTTGATCTCGGCGCCGGCGAAGCGGCGAAAGTGATCGGGCGTGACCAGCGGGCGGTCGATGCCGGGCGAGCTGACCTCGAGGCTGTAGGCCTGGGTGATCGGGTCCTCGACGTCGAGCACCGCGGACAGCTCGCGCGACATGCGCTCGCAGTCGTTGAGATCGACGAGATCGGCGGCGCCGCGCTCCCCGGCCAGCTCGCTGTCGGGATCGACCGCGTTGAGCTCGGCGGCGGCGCTCTCGGAAGCCGACATTTCGTCCTCGGGGAGCACGTCGATGAAGACGCGCAGGATCCAGCCGTCCTGCTCGAGCGTGAAGCGGACGTCGACGAGGTCGTAGCCGGCGTGACGGCACACGGGCTCGATCAACGCCCAGACCCGTTGACGAATGCTGGTAGTGGCTTGCGGCGACATGATTGGGATGGCTAGAACGAAGGCACAAAAAAAGGCGGGCCCATGCCCACCTCACGAGTTGCGAAGTGGCGGAGGCTTAACACCGGACGGGCCACGTGGCAAGGGGGTAGTACAAAGCCGGACTCCTGGGCTAGAAACCCGGCATGTCTTCGGCCCCCGTGACCATCGCAGCCGTGCAGATGTGCTCCACCGACGATCTGGCCGCCAACCTGGCGACCTGTCGTCGGCTCGCCGCCGAAGCCGCCGATCGCGGCGCGCGCATCCTGGTGCTGCCCGAGTGTTTCGCGTTCCTGGGCAGCCGCGAGGGCGACAAGCTGGCGATCGCCGAGGCCCTCGACGACGCCCGCCCCGGCCCCATCGTCGAGATGCTGCAGCGCGTGGCGACCACGCACCGCCTGGTGGTGGTGGCCGGGGGGCTGCCCGAGCGGGTCGCCGGCGACCCGACTCGCACCTATAATACTGCCCTCGTGCTCGGTCCCGGCGGCGAGCTGGCGGCGCGTTACCGCAAGATCCACCTGTTCGACGTCGACATCCCCGGTGGCGCGACGTTGCGCGAATCCGACGCGACCGCGCGCGGCGAGGCCGGCCTGGTGGTGCGCAGCCACGGGCTGGGGCTCGGGGTGACCATCTGTTACGACGTGCGCTTCCCCGAGCTCTACCGCCGCCTGTGGCGGGCCGGGGCCGACGTGATGCTGGTGCCGGCGGCCTTCACCGCGCACACCGGTCGAGCCCACTGGCACCTGCTGCTGCGGGCGCGCGCCATCGAGAACCAGGCCTACGTCGTCGCGGCGGCGCAGGCCGGACATCACAACGCCAAGCGCGAGTCCTTCGGCCACTCGATGATCGTCGACCCCTGGGGCACGATCGTCGCCGAGCTGCCCGAGGGCGAGGGCGTCGTCGTCGCCGAGCTCGACCCGGCGGTCCTCGCCAAGATCCGGCGCAACATGCCGTGCGCGACCCACGCGGTGACGATGAGCACCGAGCTCGACGTCGCCATCGCGATGGTGTGACCGCGCCCGCGAGCTTGATGACTTCTTGACGACGATGGGCGTGGCGGTGCGGAGTAGATTGCCGCGGTGCCCGATCGCCCGGATCCCGACGCGCTCCTGGCAAGCACGCCGGCGCCCCATGCGCGGCTGAAGATCTACTTTGGCGCGGCGCCCGGCGTGGGCAAGACCTACGCGATGCTCGAGGCGGCGCAGCGCCTGCTCGCCGACGGCGTCGACGTGGTGGTCGGCATCGTCGAGACCCACGGCCGGCCCGAGACCCGCGCGCTGCTCGACGGCCTGCCGGTGGTGCCGCGCCGCGTGGTCGCGCACCGGGGGCTGCGGCTCGAGGAGCTCGACCTCGAGGCCGCCCTGGTCCGGCGCCCGGCGGTGATCTTGGTCGACGAGCTAGCTCACACCAACTCGCCGGGCAGCCGCCACGTGAAGCGCTGGCAGGACGTGATCGAGCTGCTCGACGCTGGCATCGAGGTCCACGCCACGCTCAACGTCCAGCACGTCGAGAGCCTGGGCGACGTGGTCCAGCAGATCACCGGCGTGAAGGTGCGCGAGACCGTGCCCGACCGCGTGCTCGAGCGCGCCGACGAGCTGGAGCTGGTCGACCTCGCGCCCGAGGCGCTGCTCGAGCGCTTGGCCGAGGGCAAGGTGTACCTGGGTGACCAGGCGGCGCGGGCCTCCCAGCACTTCTTCCAGCGCGGCAACCTGCTGGCGCTGCGCGAGCTGGTGCTGCGCCGCACCGCCGAGCGCGTCGACGCCGAGGTCATGGCGTACCGGCGCGCCCACGGGATCGAGCGACCGTGGTCGGCCCGCGAGCGCATCCTGGTCGGCGTCGGGCCGTCGCCGTCGAGCGAGCGGTTGATCCGCGCCGGCAAACGTACCGCCGAGCGCCTCGACGCCGCCTGGGAGGTCGCGTGCGTCGACCGCCCGAGTCGGCCGCTGGCCGAGCGCGACCGCGAGCGCATCGAGGCTCACCTGCGCCTCGCCGAGTCGCTGGGCGCCGAGGTGGTCCGCCTGCGCGGCGAGCGCATCGCCGACGCCCTGCTCGCCCACGCCCGAGCTCGCAACGTGACCCGGATCCTCGCTGGCAAGCCGACCCACGCCCGCTGGCGCGACCGGCTCACCGGCAGCGTGCTCGAGACGCTGATCCGCGAGTCGGGCGAGATCGACGTGCACGTGGTGTCGCCGATCGAGGCCAGCGCCCCGCCATCGCCGACCCCGCGCCGAGCGTCCGCGCCGCGGGCCGGCCCGTGGGCCTACGCGCGGGCGATCACGGCGGTGCTGGTGGTGACCGGGTTCGGCTTCGTGACGTTCCCGCGCGTCACGCTCGCCGATCTGGCGATGCTCTACATCGTCGCGATCATGATCGGCGCGCTGGCCGGGCGCGGGCCGTCGCTGGTCGCGGCCTCGGGCGCGGTCGCCGCCTTCGATTATTGCTTCGTGCCGCCGCGCTTCACGCTCGCGGTCGGCGACATGCAGCACGTCACGACCTTCGCCGTCATGTTCGGCGCCGGGCTCGCGATCGCGGCGCTGACCACGCGCCTGCGCCGGCAGGAGCTCGACGCGCTCGACCGCGAGCGCCGCACCGCCGCGCTGCTGGCGTTCACGCGTGACGTGGCCGGCGCCGACGGCGTGCCCGACATCGCCGCGGTGACCGTCCGCCACGTCGAGGATCTGCTCGGCATCGCGGCGTCGGTGCTGGTGCCCGACGATCCCGGCGACGGCGGCAGCCTGCAGTCGGCGGCCGGGCTCATGCCGCTCGCGGTGCAGGAGCAGACCGTGGTGCGCTGGAGCTTCGAGCACGGCAAGCCGGCGGGCCACGGCACCGCGACCTTGCCGGGCGCGGCGATCACCGCGATCCCGCTGCGGCCCGCCGACGACACCCTGGGCGTGCTGGTCGCGGCTGGGCCGCGGGGAGCGCCCGGCTTCACCGTCGACGAACGCCACCTGGTCGACACCATGGCGCGCCAGGCTGGGCTCGCGATCGGCCGCGCCCGACTGGTCGCCGAGGCCCACGACGCGTCGGTGCGGGCTCGCACCGAAGAGCTGCGCAGCTCGCTCCTGTCGGCGGTGTCGCACGATCTGCGCACGCCCCTGGCGGTGATCACCGGCGCGGCCACCTCGCTGCGCGATGACGCCGAGCACCTCACGCCGGCCGCCCACGATGACCTGCTCACCACGATCGTCGACGAGGCGCGTCGGCTCGAGCGGGTGCTGCAGAACCTGCTCGGCATCACCCGCGTCGAGACCGGCCTTGAGCCCACCCGCGAGTGGGTGCCGGTGGCCGAGCTGACCGGGTCGGCGCTGGCCCGCCTCGAAGACGTCCTCGGCGACCGCGCGGTCGAGGTCGAGGTGCCACCCGACCTGATGGTGCCGGTCGATCCGGTACTGTTCGAGCAAGTGCTTATCAACCTGGTCGAGAATGCGGTCAAGCACGGGGCGCCGCCGCTGCACATCGCGGCGCGGCGGGTCGGCAACGGTCGCGATGGCGTCGTCGAGCTCGAGGTGCGCGACCACGGGCCCGGCCTCGCCCCCGGCACCGAGGCTCGGCTCTTCGAGAAGTTCTTCCGCGCCCCCGGCACCCGCGTGGCCGGCGTCGGCCTCGGCCTCGCGGTGTGCCGCGGCATCGTCGTCGCCCACGGCGGCACCATCGAGGCCACCACGGCGCCCGGTGGCGGCGCTCGGTTCCTGATCCGGCTGCCCGCACCGCCGGCCCCGGTGGCGACGGCGCCGATGCTGGCGGTGGGCGACCAGGAGGGCGCGACCGACGGCGACGAGATGGTGCGGGGCGCGTGACGCCCGGGACCCGCGTGCTCGTCGTCGAGGACGACGCCCAGATGAGCCGCTTCTTGCGCGCGACCTTGGCCGGCCACGAGCTCAAGGTCGCGGTCGCCGACAGCATCGAGAGCGGCGCGACCGCCGCCGCGCAAGATCCGCCCGAGCTGGTGCTCTTGGACCTCGGCCTCCCCGACGGCGACGGGCTCGAGCTGGTCCGGCGCCTGCGCGAGTGGACCCAGGTGCCCATCATCGTCATCTCGGCGCGCGGCCGCGAAGAGGACAAGGTCGCCGCCCTCGATGCCGGCGCCGACGACTACCTGACCAAGCCGTTCGGCGTGCGCGAGCTGTTCGCGCGCATCCGGGTCGCGCTGCGCCACCGCGCCGGCACCACCGCCACCGATCCGGTCGTCGAGGTCGGCCCGATCCGACTCGACGAGGCCCGCCACGAGGTGCAGGTCGGCGGCGAGCTCAAGCACCTCACGCCGATCGAGTACCGCCTGCTCGCCCTGCTGATGCGCCACGCCGGCAAGGTGCTGACCCACCGACACCTGCTCCGCGAGATCTGGGGCCCCAACGCGGTCGAGCATGTCCACTACCTGCGGGTCCGCATGGCCGCCCTCCGCACCAAGCTCGAGGCCGACCCGGCCCGCCCGGCGTGGCTCCTCACCGAGCCCGGGGTCGGCTACCGGCTCCGCGACGTCTGACCGGCCGGTCGGCCCGGTCAGTCGGGAGGCGTCAGCGCGGGCCGGCGTCGGGCGTGGCCGGCGCAGCGTCGGGCGACGCGGTGGCGGTCGCGGCGTCGAAGGCGGTGCCGTTGGCCATGGCCTTGGCCTGGGCGACCGCGGCTTCGATTTCGGCAGGTGTCATGTCGGAGCGGATGTGGACGCCCTGCGGCATGGGCGCAGGAGACCGCGGCGGGGAGGACGACGGCGCGACCCCGGCGTCGTTGGGACCGAAGTCGGTCACGAACCGGGAGACCGACTTGGCGCAGGGCTTCTGCAGCACGACGAGCGCGAGCAACGCCACCGCGACGGTGACGATGCGCAGCACCTGGCCGAACGACAGGCTGAGGCCGCGGCCGCGCGGGATCCGAGGCACGTCATCGTCGAGTCGTCGTCCAGCCACGGCGCGTCTCTACCGCGAACCGCGCGCGGGTGCCAGCGCGAGCATGAACAGCGCCGCCGCGGTGGCGGTGGTGGCGACCCCGGCCGGCACGCTGAGCCACCAGCGCAGGTCATGCTGGGTCGCCTGCGCCAGGAGCTCGCCCCACGACGGCGTGGGCGGCGCCGCGCCGAGCCCGAGGAACGACAGCGCGGCCTCGGCGAGCACGGCGGTCGCGGCGGTGATCGCGGTGGCGGCAGCGACGGTGGGCAGCGCGGCCGGCAGCGCGTGATGCAACAGGCGGCGCGCCCGTGACGCACCGAGGGCGCGCGCCGCGTCGGCGTAGGGCTCGGCGAGCGCGGCCTCGAGCTGGGCCAGGGCGAGCCGCGCGGTGTCGGCGCCGCGTGGGATCGCGACCAGCACGGCGATCGCGACCGCGCCGCGCACGCCGACCAGCGCCGCCGCGGCGAGGCTCACCAGCAGCGCGGGCGCGCTGGCCAAGGCGTCGGCGATCGCGACCAGCGCGGAGCGCGCGCCGCGGCCGAGGCGACCGGCGCTCCCGAGCGCGGCGGCCGCCAGCGCCAACGCCAGGCCGAACCCGAGGCCGACCAGCGCGGCCAACGCGGCGACCAGCGCGGTGGTGCGGGCGCCGTGGATCCAGCGCGCCGCGACGTCGCGGCCGCGATCGTCGGTGCCGAGCCGATGTGCGGCCGACGGCGGGCGCAGCGGCTCGAGGCGACCGCCGGTCCTGACCTCGAGCGGATCGGCGTCGATCGGCGGCCACACCGCCCAGTCGTGGTCGGTGAGCTGGGCTCGCAGCGCCTCGCCGCGCGGGTCGGGGCGCCAGTCGAGCGCGCCGCCACGCCACGCCACGATCGCGCGATCCGACGCCAGCCCATCGGCGCCCACCGCGACCAGCCCGACCGCGACCAGCCACCCCACCGCGACGCGCCTCAGGGCGTCGCCGCGCGCAACCGCGCCGGGCCTCATGACGTCGCCTCGCGCAGCCGCGGGTCGAGACGCTGGGCGAGCGCGTGGGCGACGCCACCGGCGATGGCGACCAGCGCGGCGGTGCCGGCCGCCAAGGCGATGACGACCGGGGCGTCACCCGCGCCGGCGGCGGCGACCAGGGTCTGACCGGCGCCCGGCACCGCCAGCGCGCGCTCGACGACGGGGCTGGCGCCAAGCACGAAGCCGGCGATCGACGGCACCAGCGGCGCGAGCCCGGGCCCGACCAACCGCAAGGCATGGACCGCGCGCCAACGGCCCGGCCCGACCCCGCGCGCGGCCGCGGCGATGGCCAGCGGCGAGGCGTCGAGGCGGCGCAGCGCGGCGCCGACGTGGAGCGCGACCACCGCGGCCGGCGCGGCCGCGAGCACGACGACGGCGAGCGTGGCCGAGGTCGCGAGGCCGGGCGCCGCGGTGAGCGCGAGCTGGCACAGCCACACCGTCGGGATCGCCAGCAGCGCGCCGCCCACGACCGCCACGACCGCCCGCCCCCGCCGGCCAGCGGCCAGCACGAGCCCGAGCCCGGCGATCAGTGCTAGAATCATTGCCAGGCCTCCCCGCGCCACGGTGGCCCACGCTGGTCGGCGCACCGTCGCGCCCACCGGCCGGCGATCGCGCCACGACACGCCGGGGTCGAGCACCACGGCGCGCCCGGCCGCGCGCACGATCCGGTCCGCGGGAGCCCCGTCGAGCGCCAGCTCGTGTGCGGTCCGCTCGACCACCCGCGCCCGCGCGCTCGGATCGCGAGCGTCATCGGGCGGCAGCGCTGACGCGGCGCGGGCGGCCGTCAGCGCGGGCGACTCCCGGGCCAGCTCGACGAGCACCCACCCCAACACGCAGGTCACGACCCACGCGACCGCGCCGCGCAGGGCGATGCGGCCGAGCGCCCCGATCATCGCGCGCGCTTCCAGAGCCGCTCGACCGGCGGCGGCCCGGGTTGACTGCCGATCACGCCGCCGATGTCGGCGCGCGCCAGGCCGGCGCGGGTATCGACGGCGATGAACGCCATCGGCGCCAGCTCCGCGACGCGCCGGTGGATCGCGTGGGCCAGCTCGATCCGCCGGGCCGGGTCGCTCGCGACCAGCTGGTCGGCGAGCAGCCGATCGAGCGTCGGATCGGCCAGCCCGGCCCAGGCCTGATCCGCGGGCGCGCTCGACGACAGCCGGGACGACAGGTCGAGCTCGGGGCCGGCCGACATCGACGTGATCGCTACGTCGAAGTCGCCGACGGCGAGGCGGGCCAGCAAGGTCGAAAACGGCACCGCCGTCACCCGCAGGCCGACCACGCCCCGGGCATCGGCGCTCCACACGTCGGCGATGCGGGCCGACGTCGTCGAGCCGGCCGGCACCAGCAGCTCCAGCGTCGCGCGCGCGCCAGCCAGCGCGGTCCGCGCCGCCCCGCGATCGAACGCCAGCGCCGCCACCGTCGGATCAGCCTGCGCGCTGTCGGGCAGGAAGGGCCCGGTCAGCGGGCGCGCCCCGCCCAGAAACGCCCGCGCGATGCCCTCGCGATCGAGCAGCTGCGTGAGCCCACGCCGCACCGGCAGCGCCAGGCGCCGACAGTTGTAGATGGCCGCCAGGTAGGCCGGCAGCGTGTAGCGAAAGCGGGCCAGCTCGGGGTGCGCGGCGGTGGTGGCGAGGGCCTGCTCGATCGGGACCTGCCCGACCACGTCGAGGGAGCCCGCGATCAGTTGGCGGATCGCGTCGGCGCGATCGGCGGTCAGGATGAAGCGGATCTCGCCGGCCGCGGCCCGCCGACGCGCGCCCGCCACCTGCACCAGCGCGATCGACACTCCGCGCTCCCACGCCGCGATCCGCAGCGGGCCGGTGCCGATGGGCGCGGTGGCCAGGGACCGGTCGACCAGCTGGGCCGCCGGCACGATCGGCACCAGGGTCAGATCGCGGGCCCGGCTGGGACGCGCGGTCGCGAACCGCAGCTCGACCGCGTCGCCGATCGCCTCGATCGCGGTCAGGTCGTCGACCAGGGCGCCCAGCGGCCCGGGGGGGTGGCCCTCGCCGCGGGCCGCCCGCAGGCTCGCGACCACGTCGGCCGCGGTCACCATCGAGCCGTCGCTGAACCGGGCGGTGTCGCCCAGGACGAAGCGCCAGCGTCGCCCGCTGTCTTCGACGGTGTGGCTGCGCGCGACGCAGTCGACGACCGCGCCGCCGTCGGGCGCGCACACCAGCCCCTCGACGACCGCGCCCAGCACCCGGCTGCTCACCGCGTCGAGGGTCGCGAAGGGATCGAGCGTGGCCGGCTCGGCCTCGAGGGCGACCCGCACCACCGCGGCCGGGTCGCGCGGACCGTCCGGCTCTCGGACAGCCCAGCCGGTGTCGGTCGAGGTCGCGGCGCTCGTGGTCGGCGCGGGTTCCGGCGCGTGCTGCCCGCCGCGCTCGAAGCACGCGGTCGTGCACAGCGCGACGACGAGCAGCCGGTTCACGGGCCGGTGTCCGGCACCAGCGCGAGCTTGGTCACGTCGAGCCAGCCGTCCCAGGTCACCGCCCCGATGACGCGCCGGTGGATGAGACCCTGGGGCGCCGAGGCGACGAGGCCGGTGATCGGCAGCTCGTCGGCGAGCGCGGCGGCCAGCTCGCCGACCAGCGGTCCGCGCGACGCCGGCTCCCAGACCGAGGCCAGCGCGGCCAGCGCGCGATCGACGCGCTTGGACGTGAAGCCACCGAAGTTGTCGGCGCCGCCGGTGCCGCACAGCCGCGTCAGATCACCATCGACGGCGCCGCTCCACTCGAGGAACGCGACGTTGAAGTGACCGTCGCGCAGCCGGTTGCGCAGCACCGCCTCGGTGCCGACTCGCAGCTCGATGCCGATGCTGGCGCGCCGCAGGCCCTCGAGGATCTTGCTGACCTCGGGACCGGGCTTGCCGTCCTTGCTCTCGAGGGCGAGGACGTCGAGCCGCAGCTTCTGGGCGCCCTTCTCGCGGATGCCGTCGCCGTCGCGGTCGATCCAGCCGGCCTCGTCGAAGAGCCGGCCGGCCGCGCCGGGATCGAGATCGGGCGGCGCCGGCGCGGGCCCGTCGCCGGGACCACCCGGCCAGATCGGTCCGGCGATCGGCCGCGCCAGGCCGTCGTCGGTGACCTGGGCGAGGTCCTTGCGATCGATCAGGAACCCGAGCCCCTTGCGGACCAGCGGATCGTCGGTGGGCGGCATGGTGGCGCCAAACAGCGCGTAGCGAAACCGCGGCGGTCGCAGCTCGAGGGGCCGAAACGTCGCCGACAGGCCGGGCGCCGACGGCTGCTCGGGCCAGTGCTCGGGCGCGAGCGCCGGCACGATGTCGATCTCGCCGCGCTTGGCGGCCATCAGCGCGCGCGCGGCGTCGGCCTCGTAGACGTACTCGAGGTCGGGGATCGCCGGCTTAAGCCCGGGATACTCGTCCCAGCGCGTCAGGTGGACGATGCCGTCTTTCTGATCGACGAGCCGATACGGACCCGAGCCGACGATGCGACCGCCGCCGCCGAGGTCGGGCTCGTAGACGTGGCGCGGAAGGATCGGGATCTCGGCGAGCGCGCGCAGCGCCCAGCCGTCGGGCTGCCGCAGCCGGATGCGCACGGTGCGGGGGTTTACCAGCTCGACGGCCTCGACGTTGGCGAGGGCGCCGCGGAAATGCTCGACGCGGCCGTCGAGATCGCGCACGGTGTCGAGCGAGAACTGGACGTCGACCGAGGTGACGGCCCGGCCATCCTGCCAGCGCGCGTCGGGATCGATCTCGACGATGATCTCGGTGCCCTGCAGCTGGATGCGCCACGAGCGGGCCAGCCCGGGCTGGTAGCTGCCCAGGCCCTCGCCGGCGCCGGCCGGCGGCGGCACGTAGCGCACCAGCGTCTCGAACACTGGGCCCACCATGATGCGCCGGGTCCACACCGACGGCGACAGCAACGGATGCAGCCCCCGCGGCTCGGCGTCGAGCGAGATCCGCAGCGTGTGGCTGCGCCGCTCGCGGACGGCGTGATCGTCGTCGTCCTTGGCGAGCGCGGCCGAGCGCGGCGCCCGCTCGGCCAGGGCCAGCGGGTCGGGCGCGTGGCGCCAGGGCTTCACCCGCGGCGGCGCGCCATCGCAGGCGACCAAGGCGGTCACCACGACCGCCAGCCGCTTTGCTTGAGAGGTCGGGCTCATGTTATGACGCCGGCCATGGCCACATCGCGCACGCTCGTCGCGGCGATCTTGACGACCTTGTCCCTCGGCGCGCTCGGTTGCAAGGACGACCAGCTCAAAGGTGCCCAGGCCGAGGTCCAGAAGTCGCAGATCAAGGTGACCGTCCCCACCGTGCCGGCCTTCGAGGTCCCCGCGGTGCGCGACGATGGCTCGCACACGATCAAGGAGCTGCGCGTCCTCGGACGCAAGTACCTCAAGGCCGAGATCACGGTGCACGGCATTATCCTGTGGGCCTACGACTGCGCAACTGCCGTCGGCCAGCCTGGTGAGGCGCCCGAGGCGGTGCTCAAGCGCATCGAGACCGATCCCACGATCTGCCGGCGCCCGACCTTCCTGCTCGGCGACACCGCCGACACCCCGGCCGAGAAGGCCAAGTCGGTCGTGGAGATCCCGCGCTCGCCGACCGCCGCCGAGACGAAGAATCTGCCGAAGGAAGAGCTCAAGGCGTGGCCGTCGGTCCCGCCCTACAAGGTCGGCGACGAGGTCCTCGTGACCGGCACCTGGGCGACCGGGTCGCCCCACGGCGAGAACGACACCGACGGGCTCTTGGTCTACCAGTCGATGAAGAACATCACCCAGAACTGGGAGACCCCGCCGCCGACGCCCGAGCAGGCGGGCGCGCTGGCCCCGGCCACGATCCAAGCTCCGCCGCACTGACTTCCTCAGAGAGCTTTCGCAAGTTCGCGCGCGCGCCTACAACGCGCGTCGAGGCTCCGCGCGTTTTGCCAAGCTGCCTCCCTATTTCTGGAGATCGGCGATCAATGCCTTCATCTCCCCGATCTCGCGGCGCTGTGTCTCGGCAATGTTGTTGGCGAGCTGCCGCACCCGCGGGTCCGAAATGTTGGCGCGCTCGCTGGTCAGGATCGCGATCGAGTGGTGCGGGATCATCGCCTTCATGTAGTCGACGTCGTCGACGGTGGCCTGACTTCGTACGAGATACAGGGCCACGCCGAACACCAGCGCGCTGCCGGCCAAAATGCCCGCGTTCGCCCGTCGGTTCTTGTACATGCCCATCATGAACAGAAGCATCACGATGGCCATCGACGCGCCCATGATGAGTGCCATGTACGCCCGAGTCTCGCTCCACATTACGTGGTCGACCGAGTAGGTGTTGAGGTACATCAGTCCGAACATGACAGTCGTCCCCACGGCGATCATCGCTGCAAAGCGGGCGTAGGAGCCGCCCATCCGGTGCTGCGCCCCGGACGACTCGCGAGTTGCAACTTGCGCGACGGTGTCGCTCGCCGCATTCGCAGGATCGTGAGTTTGGATGATCGCCATGACCCACCGTACCCCTGCACCTCGCCAGGGCAATGACTGCGCGTGTCGGGTCCGCGAAGGTGCCTGTGAGCTTTTGAAGCCGGCGAACTGTGTGCGCCGGGCACGTGACGCCCGGGCGCAAGGGGGCTGGTCGACGGACCTTTCGAGCGGCTACGATTAAACTCATGTTGCGAATCGCCTTCCTCTCGGCGTCACTGACCATCTTGGTCGCCGACCAGGACTGCAACGGTGTGAGCGGCAGCAACACCAAGGGCCCGCGAATGGACAAGTCGATCGATGATCGCGGTCGAGGCGCTCGGAGGGCAAGGCGACGGTGAGGACCGCAGGGGAGCATCCTCGACGGATGTGACCCGAGGACCGGAACCGGCAACGCAGCCAGCCGGGATGGATCGGCCGCGAGAACGGTCGACTTGTTCATGCGCGGGCCCCAAGGCTTGCAAGCCAAAGCCGTAGGCGAGAGCACCCGACATCGGGGGTCAGCGGGTCAGGGGGGCGAGGAGGCGGGTGCAGGATGATTTCGGCAGGAGTGCGGCGGCGGTGCGGTCGACGGCGACGTAGCAGCCGCCGGTGGCGGTGCGCGCGCCGATGCGCAGGGTGTCGACGGTGGCGACGCCCGCGCCGGGCGGCGGATCGCTGGTGATGGTGAGGGTGCGGCGGACCGCGCCGAGGGCGCCGGGCGCCGCCCAGGTCTCGACCCGGAGCTGGGCGAGCCAGAGCGGCAGCCTCTCGGCGTCGAGCGCCACCGCCACACCGGACGGTTGGTCGACCAGCCACTCGCCGATGAGCTCGCCGCGCGCGAGGGCGGCCGGGGCCACGCCGGTGGCGCGGATCGCGGCGACCCGCAGCGGGTCGAGCCGGAGGAGCGCACGGTCTCGCAGCGCGGGACCGACGGCGCGGACCGCGGTGGCAGCCGCGGTCGACAGCACCATGGCGACCGGCTCGTCGCCGCGGCGGATCGCCACCCGGTCGTCGCTGCGCCAGACCTGCCAGCGCTGGGCCTCGCCGTCGGAGGTGATGACCTGCCAGCGCTCGGCGCGGGCCGCGTCGTCGACGCGCGACATGATTTCGGCAGGTTTTGCGAGCGCGTGCAGGACCGCGTCGACCGCGGCCGGATCGGCGGCCCGCTCGGTGGTTCGGTCGAGCAGGGCCCAGGTCGCGCCGTGGCGGACCAGCTCGACGCCGCCCTCGACCACCAGCCGATCCAGCACGGCCGAGCCGTCGAGGGGCTGGGCCGACACCGCGTCGGCCGCAGCGGCGGCGCGGGCCGCGGCCAGGAGCGCGTCGAGCTGCCGGCTCGCGATACAGCCGGCGCCGACGGTGGCGTCGACCTGCACCAGCTCGGGCGCGCCCGCCGCCGATCCCGCGCAGGGCCCGAACCACGACAGCTCGGCCGGCGCGTCGCCGCCCAGGACGCGGAGCGTGCCGATCGGGTCCCCGACCGGCGCGCCGTCGAAACCGACCAGCGCCAGGCCGTCGATCGCGTCGAGCAGCGCGGCCCGTCGCGCCGGGGCCAGCCGCACCGACGCGCCCGCGTCGCGTCGCACCAGCGCGGTGCCGGCCAGCACCAGATCGACGCCCAGGCCGTGCAGCTCGACGCCGGTCGGCGCGGCGACGCCGATGATGCGCCGGACCCGCAGGCTGTCCACGCGCCGGTCGAGCGCGGTCGCGACCCACGCCGGCACCAGCGCCGCGCGATCGGGCGGCACGCCGAGCCAGCGCTGCCCGGCCGCGGCGACCTCGGCGCCGACGACGATCGTGACGTCGCGCCCGCCGGTGGTGACCTTTACCGCGAGCGACGGATGATCGAGCCCGGCGGCGCGCCAGGCCGCCGCGCCGCGCCGCCAGCGATCGACGCGCGCGGTCGCGATCGCCGACAGCAGATCGCGCAGCGCGACCGGATCGGCCAGGCCCACCGACGGCGCGGTCACCCGCGCGCCACCGCGGCCGATCGCGACCACGATCGGCGGCTCCCCGACGCGCACCAGCTCGAGCCCGGTGACCGCGCGCGCGTCGAGACCGGGCACCAGCGGGCCCCGCTCGCTCGCCACGCCACGGCGATCGGGCAGCGCGACCGCGACCGCCAGCACCGCCACCAGCGCGGTCAGCATCAGGGCCTGCCAGGCCGCGCGGCTCACCGGCGCCGCCGACGCCGCGCGATCGCGGCCAGGAGCGCGACCACGACCAGCGGGAGGCCGACGATCACGACCGCGGCCAGCGCGCGCCGCTCGCCCGCGGTCATCACCAACCGCAGCTGATCGCCGTCCTTGGGCGGCACCGCGACCTCGGGCGTGCGGCCGACCAGCCAGGCCAGCGCGCGCGCGGCGAGCAGATCGGTGCCCTGCCCGCGCACCGCCGGGTCGACGCCGATAGCCTCGGCGCCGCTCACCACCACCAGGCGCGACCCGCCGCGCTCGACGGTGGCCGCGATCGCGATCGGCGCGGTCAGCTCCAGGCGATCGAGGCCGGTCTGATCACGGCTGGCGTAGGCCGCGGCCGAGGTCCACACCAGCGCGCCGCCGTCGCCGACGATGGGCCGAGCCCGCTGCCAGATCGTGACCCGGCGATCGCGAAAGCCGATGGTGATCGGATGGTCGGCGTAGCCGTCGACGACGCGGAACCCCAGCGGCAGCTCGACCGCGGCCGCGGGATCGACGACCCAGGCCGGCGGCGCCGCCAGGCCGCGCAGCTCGAGCACCTGGTCGACGCCGCTGCCGGGCAGCACGCCGCGCTCGTCCTCGCGCCCCGACAGCGCCACCAGCACGTGGCCGCCGGCCTCGAGGTAGCGCCCGATCGCGAGCTGGGCGTCGTCGGACAGCTCGCGGCGGGCGCCCAGGATCGCGACCGCGGCGCACCCGGTCGGCACCGGGTCGAGGCCGTGATCGTCGACGACCTCCATCGCGATCGCGTCGTCGGCCAGCCGCGCCGCCACCGCGGCCCAGCCGCGGTCGTCGAGCCCGAGCTCGCCGTGGCCGACGGTCACGCAGATCGTGCGGGGGGTGTCGTCGCCGAGGTCGGCGATCGCCCGGGCCAGCGCTTGCTCGACGCGGAGGCTGGTGAACGCGCCGGCGGACAGCTGGTCGCGGCCGAACTCGGCGAGGTCCAAGAGCGACACCGCGCGGCGACGTGGACCTCGCGCGAGGATGACCGCGCCCCCGCGCACCAGCTCGCGTTCGTCGATGACCGCGGCCGCGGCGACCGCCGAGGTGGCCACCGGGTCGCGGGTGGGATCCCAGCGCTCGACGCGGAGCCGGGGCTGGGCTCGCGCCATCAGCGCCAGCACGCGCTCGGCCTCGTCGTAGAGCGGGTCGTAGATCGCGGCCCCGGGCCGGATCACGGTGGCGACCAGCGGCGTCGACTGGTCGGCGAGCGCCGCCAAGGCTGTCCGGGAACCGGACGAAAGGTGGTTGCGGCCGGCCCGGGTCAGGTCCCAGGCTGGCACCGCCCGCTCGACCAGCACCGCGCCCAGGCCCACCGCGACCAGCGCCAGCAGCGCGCGGTACGCGGCCAGCCCGACCCGCGATCGTCGTCGGCGCCCGGCCCCGACCAGCGCGGTCGCCGCCGCCAGCGCGCTCGCGGCCAGCCCGACCAGCCACAGCAGATCGGCCGCCCGCACCTCGCCGCGCGCGAGCCGGCCCGCGATCGGCCGCGGCGCGAACCGGTCCAAGGCGTCGACCACGGTCGGATGATCGCGCACCAGCTCGGGCACCAGCGCCGGTAGCTCGCCGACGACGAGCCACGCCATCAGCACCGCGAAGCCGGCGACCGTCGCCACCATGGGCTGCCGCACCGCCGCGCCGGCCGCGATCGCCAGCGCCAGCGCCGCGCCGCCCAGGACCAGCTCGCCGAGGTAGCCGGCGAGCACCGGCCCGGCGTCGATGGCGGCCGAGCCCGGCGACCAGATCGCCAGCGCGACGACGTACAGCACGGTCGGCAGCCACAGGATCGCGTAGAGCGCGAGCGCGCCCAGCCAGGTGCCGGCCAGCGCGGCGCCCTCGCTGACTGGCGCCGCGACCAGGGCCTCCCACTGCCCACTCCGCCGATCCTCGGCGGCGCGCGCGGCCAGCGCCGCCAGCACGGTCAGCTGGATCGCCCAGGACAGCAGCGTCCCCCCGAAGTGGCCCTCGAGCACCGCGCCGATCGGCGCCGGTCGACGCGGATCGGCGAGCACCGCGACCAGCGACGCGAACGACACCCCCTCGAGCACCAGGAACCCGGCCGCGGTGAGCCACGCCATCGGCGAGCGCAGCGCGATCGCGAGCTGCATGCGGGCGATGGTCAGCGCGGCCGTCACGCGACGGCTCCCAGCGCGGCGACCGCGTCGCGCAGGCTGGCCTCGGGCCCGACGCCGGCCTGGGCCCGCACCGCGGCCGGCGTGCCAGCAGCCGCGACCCGACCCTCGACCAGGACCACCAGCGTGTCGGCGACCGCGTCGACGTCCGCCAGCTCGTGGCTGGCCCACAGGATGGCGCGCGCGCCGCGCAGCGCCGCCAGCCGCGCCCGGACCGCGGCCCGCTCCTCCTCGTCGAGGCCGGCGGCCGGCTCGTCGAGGATCAGCACCGGCGGGTCGCCGAGCAGCGCCTCGGCCCAGGCCACCCGCTGGCGCAGGCCCTTCGACAGCGTCCCGATCGGCTCGCGGGCCCGCGCGGTGAGCCCGACCTCGTCGAGCCGCGCCGCGATCGACGTCAGCGGAGCGCCGCGCAGGCGGGCCCGGAACCGCAGGTACTCGGCGACCCCCAGCTCGGGCGGCAGCGGCGCGCCCTCGACCAGCACGCCGCGTCGCCGCGCGGCCGCCACCGGCTGGCGCGCCACGTCGCGGCCATCGATCGCGACCCGCCCCCGCTCGGCGTCGAGGAAGCCGGCGACGATGCGCAGGAGCGTGGTCTTGCCGGCGCCGTTGCCGCCGACCAGCCCGCACAGCACGCCGGGTGCGACCGTGAAGCCGACCTCGACGAGGGCGACCCGATCGCCGAAGCGATGCCCGACCCCGTCGACGACGAGCGCGGTCACCGGCGCTACGCCTTGTCGCGGTAAGGCAGCCGGATCGTGAACGTGGTGCCGGTGTCGCCGGTCACGCAGGTCACGGTGCCGCCGTGATCGTCGACGATCTTCTTGACGATCGCGAGGCCGAGACCGGTGCCGCCCTTGCGACCCGACGCGAAGAGGTCGAAGAGGCGATCGCGCAGCGCCAGCGGCACCCCGGGCCCGTCATCGGCGGTCTCGAGCACCAGCTGGGCGCCCTCGACGCGGGTGCGGACCCAGAACTGGCCGCCGTCCATCGCGTCGGCCGAGTTGCGGGCCAGGTTGTGCAGCACGCGCAGCATCTTCTGCTCGTCGAAGTACGCGACGCCGTCGTAGCCCAGCTCGACCACGATCGCGATCGGCTTGCCGGCGAAGCCGTGGCGCAGCTGGGTCACGGCCTCCTCGACGAACTTGTGCAGATACACGCGGCGGATCAGCAGGTCGCGATCGCCGCGCGCGAAGGCCAGCACCTCCCGGGTCATGCCGCTCATGAGATCGAACTGGCGCAGGATGTTCTCGACGTAGCGCTCGCGCTGCTCGCCGTCGTCGCACTGTGCCATCAGCTGCGCGTAGCCCGAGATGACGGTCATCGGCGTCTTGAGATCGTGGAGCACGCCGGCCATGAGGCGACCGATCGAGGCCAGGCGATCCTGATCGCGCGTCTCGTCACGACTGCGCGCGAGCGTGAGCGCTTGCCCGACCTGGCCCGCGATCAGCACCAGCAGCTTGAGGTCGGCGTCGTCGAAGGCGCCGCTCCGCTTGTCGATGACCTCGATCGCGCCGACGACGCGATCGCCCGACACCACCGGCGCGACCATCAGGCGGCGCGGCGCCACGCCGTGATCGCGGGCGAACTCGGCGGCGTGGCGGTCGTCGCCGTCGACCTCGTTGACGACCACCGGTTTACGCTGGGCGACCGACCAGCCGATGAAGCCGCGGCCCAGCCCGAGGCGCTCGCCGCGCAGGCGCGCCGCCGCCGGGCCCTGCACGGTGCGCAGCTCAAGGGCGTCGCCGGCCGGCGTGAGCAGCGCGATCGATCCGGCCTCGACGCCGAGCAGCGCGGACGCGCGCGCCAGGACCCGCTCGAGGGACTGGTCGAGATCGACCGCGGCCGACAGCTCCTTCTCGACCTCGTAGAGCACGTTGAGCTCGTGGGAGCGCTCCTCGAGCTCGCTGGTGGCGCGGGCCAGCTCGACGTTCTTGGCCAGCATCGACAGGTACAGCTTGGAGTTGTCGATCGCGACCGCGGTCTGGCTGGCCAGCGCGAGCAAGAGCTCCTCGTCCTCGCTCGAGAACGGCGAGAACCGGGGCCGACCGTCGGCGGCGATCTCGGCGGCGTCGTCGGGGCGCTTGTTGAGCACCTGCACCACGCCGACGATGACGCCTTGGCCGTTGCGCATCGGCACGCACAGGATCGAGCGGGTCCGGTAACCCGAGCGCAGATCGACCGCCGGCTGGAACCGAGTGTCGAGGTAGGCGTCGGCGATGTTCACGATCTCGCCCGACGCGGCGACCCAGCCAGCGATGCCCTCGCCGATCTGCAGCCGGATCTCCAGCATCGCGCCGCCCTGCACCACCTTCGACCACAGCTCGCGACCGTCCTCGGACAGCAGGTACAGCGTCGAGCGATCGGCCTCCATCAGCTGCGTGACCTTGTCGATCAACAGCGCCAGGAGCGAGTCGAGATCGATGGCGCTCGACAGCGCGGTGCCGGCCTCGGTGACCAGCTCGAGCTTCTTGCGTTCGCGGCGCAGCTCAGCCTCGATCGACGGGTAGTCGAGGGGCGCGGTCCTTGGCGCCAGGTCCGACATGCCGCGATGCTACTCCAGATCGCGGCGCCGCAGGTCGTCCTCGTCGAGCCCGTCGAGGTGCCCGAGCTCGTGGCGCAGCGTGCGCTCGATCTGCTCGGACAGATCGGCGCGGCTGCGCACCGCGCGCGCGAGGTTGAGTCGATAGAGGATGATCGCGCGGGTCGGCGGTTGCTCGCCGGGCGCGGGCTGCTCGCCGAGCGCGAGGCCGCGAAACAGACCGAGGATGGTCGGCGGGAACGGCGTCTCGCCGCCCACCAGATCGGCGGGGTCTGGCAGGTCGGCGATCTCGATCGGCGCCTGGGCCGCGCGGGCCTGCTGCTCGGGCGTGAGCCCAGCCAGCGCGCGATCGATCTCGGCCCGCATCTCGGTCACGCTGATGACGACGGGCGCGGCGAACTCGTCGGGGGCCAGCGCGCGGGCCTGCGCGAAGTGGACCTCGGCGTCGCGCCCGCGACCCAGCGACTCGAGGGTTAGCGCGAGCAGGTTGTGGGCGTAGGCATCGTCGGGCCGCGCCGCCAGCACCTGCTCGAAGGCCGCGACCGCCTCGCCGAAACGGCCCAGGTTGAACAGCGCCACGCCCTGCTCGTGGACGGCGTCGACCAGCCCCCGGTCGAACTTGACGGCGTCGGCGGCGCGGCCGACCGCCTCGTCGGAGCGGCCCAGATCGTTCCAGGCCTGAGCCTCGAGCAGCGCGAGCTGACCACGCAGATCGGCGTGGCCCCGTCGCCGTGCGGTGGCGCGCGCGCTGCCGCGGCGGGCCAGCTCGAGCCCCAGCGACGTGGTGTCGTGGCTCTTGCCGCTGATGACGTTGATGTAGAAGTCGGCGACCGCGCGCAAGGTCTCGGGGTCTTCGGGATCGAGCGCGAGCGCCATGCCGTAGGCGGTGGTCGCAGCATCGTCATGACCGGCGCCGGCCAGCGCCGCGGCGCGCAGGTGGTAGGCCTCGATGGACCGCGACGCCCGATCGACCGCCATGTCGGCGCAGGTGAAGGCGTCGGCCCAACCCCCGGCCGCCAGCTGGCGGTCGGCCTCGTCGAGGAGGGCGTCGAGATCGGGGGTGCCGTCGGAGGCCAACGCGACCCCGCACGTACCCAGCAACGGCCCCGGCGGCTCGGTGGGGGTCCGGGACGGCGTGGCGACGGTCGCAGCCTGCGCCGACGGGACCAGCGGCTCGCCCCGGGGCGACGACGACGACTCGCCGCGGCAGCTCACCGCCGCGATCGCGATCATCAAGCCGGCCGACCCGCGCATGACGACAGCATAGCCGCTGGCCGGCGCGGCGGCGCATCCGCCTGCAGCATAGAAAAAAAGCCGCCATGGCACGGATCACCGCTCGTGAGACCCGGGACCGGCTCGGCGTCGCGATCAGGGGTCGGCTTTGGGCGGCGTGGCGGGGTCGCCGGTCCGGCGATGGACGCGCACCGAGCGGACCCGGCGCGGCGAGGCATCGACGACCTCGAGCACGGTGCCATCGATCGCGGTGAGCCGGGCCCCGGCCTGGGGCACGGCGAGCGCCAGCGCGAGGCAAAGCCCGGCGATGGTGGTGCTGTCGCGCCCGATCGGCAGGTCGAGCTGGAGCGCGCGGTTGATCTTGCGGAGCGGCGCCCAGCCCGGCACCAGCGCGGTCCCGGCCGGCTCCATGCGCACGACCTCGTCGGGGACGTCGTGCTCGTCGAGGATGTCGCCGACCAGCTCCTCGATCAGGTCCTCGATCGTGACCAGGCCGGCGACGCCGCCGTGCTCGTCGGAGACGATCGCGAGCTGGACCCGATGGGCCTGCATCTGGCGCAGCACGATCGCGACCCGCATGGTCGCCGCGACGGTGAAGGCCGGGCGCAGGATATCCTCGAGCACGACCAGGCCTTCCTCCCATTGCAGCGCCAGGGCATCGCGGGCGACCACGTACCCGGCGATCTGGTCGAGCTCACCGTCGAAGACCGGCATGCGGCTGTGGCCCTCCTCGAGGAGGATGCGCTTGACCTCGGCCGGGGAGGCGTTGCGTGGCAGCGCGACGATGCGCGACCGCGGCACCATCACCTCGGCGACCGTGACCTCGCCCAGCTCGAGGGCACGAGCCGCGATCTCGCTCGACGGCGCGTCGATCGAGCCGGTGGTGCCGGCCTCGGCGACCAAGGCCTGAAGCTCGTCGCGCGACAGCCGGGTCTCGGTGAAGCTGGTGCGGTCGCCAAACAGCCGCAGCACCGCGTTCGACGAGCGGGTGAGCAGCCAGATGAGGGGCCGGGCCGCGCTGGCCACCCGGATGAGCGGGCGCGCGGCCATGAATGCGTACTGATCGGCGAAGCGCAGCGCGAGCGACTTGGGGACCAGCTCGCCCAGCACCAGCGACAGGTACGACACCAAGCCGACCACCAGCGCGAACGCGACCTCCTCGGCGTAGCCGACGCCGGCCTGCGCGAGCATGGGCGCCACGGTCTTGGCGATGCTGGCGCCGCCGAACGCCGCCGCGGCGCTGCCGACGACGGTGATGCCGACCTGAACCGTGGCGAGGAAGCGCTCGGGCTGGTCGCGCAGCGCCTGCACCGCGAGAGCGCCGGGGTCGCGCCGGCGCACGCCGTCGAGCAGGCGGCTCTTGCGCACGCTCAGGATCGCGATCTCGGCCCCCGCGAACAGGCCATTGGCCAGCACCAGCACCATCACGATCACGAGCTCGAGGAGCATTGCCCGCAAGGACAGCACACCGGAGGCCTCCTGGCACTTCGTCATCTGGCGGCCGGCCGATGACCGGGTCCGGCTCGGTGCGCAAGGCCGTCCTCATCGCGCTCAGCGCGACGCGTCGCGGCCTCGGGCACAACCGCGGCCGTGACCGCTACCGCGTGAAGAAGGCGCGCTGCTGGAAGCGGATGCCGTCGACGATCTGGTCGACCCGCGCCGCCGACAGCCGGCCGATGCGGGCGCCGAGGCGAGCCTTGGCGACCGACTCGAGCTGCGACACCACGACGACGCTGGGCTGCGGCAGACCACCCTCGCCGGGGTCGAGCATGACGTTCCCGGGCTCCGAGCCGCGGTGGAGGTTCGTCGTCAGTGCGCAGACGACGACGGTGTCGATGCGCGAATGGTTGAAGACATCGTCTTGCACGACGACGTGGGGATGAGCGTACGGGGGCGCCGGTCCCCGCGCGTCGTCACCGGCGAGCCAGCACAGCTCGCCGCGACCGTTCCGCGCCCCGGGGCCGCCCTTCCCCATCAGGTGTCGGCCCACGAGCGCGCGATGCCGAGGTCGACCTCGAGCGGCACGTCGAGCTGGTAGGCGTTTTCCATCTCCTCCTTCACGACCACGCTGATCGCCTCGGCCTGGTCGGGATCGACCTCGAACACCAGCTCGTCGTGAACCGTCAAGAGCATCGTCGCCGGCAGGCCCTCGCGCGCCAGCCGCCGCGACGTCGCCAGCATCGCCAGCTTGAGGATGTCGGCGCCCGAGCCCTGCATCGGGGTGTTCTGGGCCACCCGCTCGGCGGCCTTGCGCGACACGGGATTTTTCAGGTTCAGCTCGGGAATAGGGCGCCACCGACCCAGCACGGTGCGGGCCCCACCGTACTGACGCGCATCGCGTACCAGCTGATCCATGAACGCGCGCACCGTCGGCAGCCGCGCGAAATACCGCTCGATGTACTCCCGAGCTTCCTTGCGCGAGATGTCCAGCACCCGCGCGAGGCCGAAATCGGACTGACCATATACCAGGCCGTAATTGACCGCCTTCGCGATCCGGCGCTCGCGGGGCCCGACGTCGGCGATCGGCATGTCGAGCACCTCGGCCGCGGTGCGGGTGTGGACGTCGACGTGGTCGCGGAAGGCCTGCGACAGCACCGCATCGCCCGACAGGTGGGCCACGATGCGCAGCTCGATCTGCGAGTAATCGGCGGCGAGCAGCAGCTTGCCGGGGGCCGCCACGAAGCCGCGGCGGATCGCCCGACCCAGCTCGGTGCGGATCGGAATGTTCTGCAGGTTGGGGTCCTGCGACGAGATGCGGCCAGTCGCGGCGCCGACCTGGTTGAACAGCGTATGCAGGCGACCGGTGCGCGGGTTGACCAGCGGCGGTAGCGCGTCGAGGTACGTGCCGCGCAGCTTGGTGAGCTCGCGATGCTCGAGGATCGGCTTCACGATCGGGTGGGCCTCGACGAGGCTCTCGAGCACCTCGTGATCGACCGAGTAGCCGGTCTTGGTCTTGCGCATCCGGTCGCTCTGGAGCCCGAGCTTGTCGAACAGCAGGCTGGCCAGCTGCTTGGGTGAGCCCAGGTTGACGTCGGCGCCGCCGTGCTCGGCGACCTGGGCCTCGAGGGCGGTGATCTGCGCCGCGACGTCGGCCGAGAGCTGGTCGAAGTGCGGCTTGTCGATGCAGATGCCGGCCCGCTCGAGATCGACGAGCAGCCGCGACACCGGCAGCTCGACGTCGCGGTAGAGGTGCTCGCCGTCGCGACCAGCCAGGCGCTGGCGCAGCACGCCGCCGGCATGGAGCGTGATCGCGGCGGCGCGACCCAGCCAGGCCGCGGCCTCGCTGGGCGCCGCGGCCTCGAAGGAGCCGGCCTTGCCGACCGCGCGCGCGTGGGAGATCAGCTCGGTGCCGACCAGCGCGGCCGCGGCCTCGACGCTGGCGTCCTCGGTGGCGTCGAGGAGGAACGCCGCGATCATCGGATCGTCGCCGACGCCCTCGAGCGCCCAGCCCCGGTTGGCCAGCGCGCGGATCGCGGCCTTGCTGTCGTGGATGGTCTTACCGACCGCGGGATCGGCCAGCACCGCCCGCAGCGGGGCCAGCGCGGCGTCCGAGGGCGGCGGCCCGGCGGCCAGCGAGCGGTGAGCCAGCGGCACGTAGGCCGGCGCGCGATCGGGCACCGCGACGGCGATGCCGATGACCGTCGCGCGATCGAACCGGCCCACGGTCTCGATCGCCAGGGCCAGCTGTCCGGCGGCCCGCGCGGCGGCCACCAGCTCGGCGACGCCGACCGCGTTGTCGACGACGACCGGCGTCGCGATCGCGAGCGCCGGGACCGTACCCGTGACCGTACCCGTGGCCGTACCCGTGACCGTACCCGTGACCGTACCCGTGACCGTACCCGTGACCGTACCCGTGACCGTACCCGTGACCGTACCCGTACCCGAGCCCGTGACCGCGCCCGAGACCGAGATCGGATCGGCGAAGCCGGTGCCGGCGCCGGTCACCGAGTCCGGCGTCTTGTTCACCTTGTCGACGAGCAGGTTGAACTCGAGGTCGGTGAACATCTGGATGAGCTTGGCGCGGTCCCAGGTCGTGGCGCGCAGCGCGTCGAGGTCCTTGGGCAGCACCACCTCGCGGTTGAGCTCGACCAGCTGGCGCGACACCCGCAACCGCTCGATCTGCACCGGATCGGCCAGCGGGAACTTGCCGCGGATCTTCGGGTTGGCGGCGATCATCGCCTCGATGTCGGGATGGCTGTTGACCAGGTCGGCCGCGGTCTTGTCGCCGACGCCCTGGACCCCGGGGATGTTGTCGCTGGTGTCGCCGCGCAACGCGAGGAAGTCGGCGACCCGCTCGGGCGGCACGCCGAACTTCGCGATCACCGCCTCGCGGGTGTAGGTCATCGCGCGCATGGCGTCGATCATGGCGATGTCCTCGCCGACCAGCTGCATCAGATCCTTGTCGGCCGAGTAGATCACGCACTCCCAGCCGCGCTTGCGAGCGTCGCTGGCCAGGGTCGCGACCACGTCGTCGGCCTCGACGCCCTCGATGGCCAGCACCGGCCAGCCCATCGCCTCCACCAGCGGCTTGAAGTCCGGCATCTGGATCGCGAGATCGTCGGGCGCCGGGGGACGGTTGGCCTTGTACGCGGGGAAGATGTCGGTGCGGAAGCTCTTGCGGCCGGCGTCGAACACGACCGCGATGCGGTCGGGGCGCACGTCCTCGAGGAGCCGCAACAGCATGCGCGCGAACACGTAGAGCGCGCCGGTGGGCCGGCCCTCCTTGGTCGACAGCCGCACCTCCTTGCGCTCGCTGCGGGCCGACATGTTCATGAGGCCGAAGTGCGCGCGGAAGATGTAGCCGTGACCGTCGAGGACGTGGAGCCGCTCCATGGAGCGGACCTTACCTCACGACCTGCGCCGCCGCGTCGCGCCCGCGCTGGCCGCGTTCGCCGATCGAGCGCGCTTCAGGGCTTCGACCCGCCGACCGCCAGGCTCCACAGCGGATGACTCGGCGACGGCGCCTGGAGCATCGTGTCGACCAAGGCGAGCTGGGTCTGGGTCGCCACCAGCGCCTTGGCGGCATCCTTCTCGTCCATGATCGAGCGCAGCGGGCCGAACACCGCCTCGTTGGCCGCCTTGGCGATCGCGAGCGCGCCGCCATGGTCCTTGCCGCTACCGTGCTCCTCTTGATCTTTGGCGATCGAGCCGTGGGAATCGGCGTCGGAGTTGTCGTCGCCCTGCTTGATGAGCACGTGGCCCTTGGCCTCGAGCGCGGCCAGCCAAGCACGGTTGCACAAGAAGTCTTCCATCTTGTACTTGCCCGACAGCACCAGCTCCTCGACGTTGTTGACCGAGGTGCCGACATCCGACATCTCGCCCAGCGTCGTGTAAGAGTCGGTGGCGAGCGGACCGTAGGCCAGCTCATGGTCGTTGCGACCACCGCCGCCGTACACCGTGCTGCGATTAGTCTTGGCGTCCTTGTCGTCTAGCTTGCTCGAAGCCGCGGTGCGCCCGTAGACCTTCAGCAGCAGATCGAAATCGGCAGAGAACCCGCTGGCCAGCCCGACCAGCTTGTGGCCGAGCGCGTGCGCCTGGGCCGGCGTGCCGAACGTGCCGGTCTTCACGCTCTTGTTCTTGGCGGTCTCGGCCCTGATGATCGCCGCGGTGGCGCCCGCGCTGTCGGCTTGCTGGTGCTGGAGCTTGGCCAGCTCGAGCCAGTTCGAGTGGGCCCAGAAATCCTCGAACGCATGCATGGCGCGGCCGAGGTGCTGCGCCACCAGCGCCCACGACTTGGCGTCGTGGCCGGCGTCGGACTTGGCGCCGCCGGCCTTGGCCCGCTCGGCGGCCTGCTCGGCGATCGGTTGGCGCGACGCCACCGCCTTGTCGTCGTAGTTGGCCGGGAAGTGAGTCGAGACCGAGTTGCCGGCCTTGCTGGCATTGGGCGCAACGTAGCCCTCGGGCTTGGCCGCGCCGTTCCAGTTGTCGATCGATCCGCCGACCGCCGCGGAGTTGTGGATCAGGCGATAAACGTCGACCGCCGCGACCATCTGATCTTTGATGTGCGCCTTGGAGTCCATGAGGTACCCGGCGAGCCCGCTGGCCTTGCCGGCCCAGCGTTTGTCGGCGGCCTCGCGCACCTTCTTGTCGTCGGGGGCGTCCATGTGCTCCCACGTCTTGTAGCCGCCGAGCGAGGTGGAGTCGGCGCCGTGGACGAAGTCGGCGAGGTTGCCGTTGACGAGCTTCCAGACCGCGTCCGTGAAGGGCGCCGCGGTGGGCCCGACGTCGCCGCCGTGCTTGGTCGCGTAGTTCTTGACCGCGGTCCAGCTGATGGCCGCGGTGGAGATGTCGGGATGGCCTTGCGAGAAGTCGCGCTCCCAGTTCGACGCGTAGATCGCGCCGATCTCCTCGGCGGAGAACGACTTCGATAGGCCCGCGACCGTCGCGCCCTGATGGTGCGTCGGCGCGAAGCGATAGACCGCGTTGCCGGGCTGAGCGCTGATCGCGCCGATCGCCTCGCCCGCCACCACCCGATCGGCGACGCGGTCGGCCTCGACCTCGGCGGCGCTGTCGGCGGGCGCGACGGTGGCCTTGCGATCGAGCGACGGCGCGCCCGAGGTCTGCTGCTGCATCACGTGGGTGAGCTCATGGGCGACCAGCCACGGGCTCGGCGCGTGCTCGGCGAACGCGACCTCGTCGCCGCGCGCGGCG
>Ga0209181_10000109_pt1 | contig 140489 bp, 127 predicted proteins | sample MAT05_FD_187208 | JGI IMG/M metagenome (GOLD analysis project Ga0209181, IMG submission 187208) | Freshwater microbial communities from Lake Fryxell liftoff mats and glacier meltwater in Antarctica - MAT-05 (SPAdes) (version 2) | ecosystem: Environmental > Aquatic > Freshwater > Ice > Liftoff...
CCTCCGCCGCAAGCCCGACCAGCGCTTCTCATCCTGATTGTCGCGTGAAAACCGCCGCGCCAACCGTGGGTCCCTTTTGCACGCCGATCTGGCCCCGAAGTGGGTCCCTTTTGCGCGCCGTTTGACATCGTTCGGCGTCATGCGGGGATCCAAGGCGCCAGGCATCGGCTGGCCGCACCGGTATTTCCACCGGCACGACCAGCCTTCCGGTCCAGCCCGCCGAAAGGCGGAACACTGTCCTCCGGCGTTAGAACTCGCCGGCGACACCCACCCGCGCGATCGTGTCGCTACCGCCGCTATGCGCGACGCCGGCCGTCAGGGCGAACGGCGAACCGATATCGATGGCATGGGCGAACGACACGCTGAACGCCAGCTTGCCGCGATAATAGGACGTGTTCGCGGCGTAGCTGGTCTTGCCCGGTGCCGAGGGCAAAGGTGCACTCGACATCGCAGCCGCAGCGGCGATGCCGCGGCGCGCCTCGTTCCGGTTCGTCTTGGCCAGGTCGAACAAGGCGGCCTGTCCGGTTTCTAGCGAGGTCAGCCGCCCGGCCTGAAGCCCGGTAATACCTTCCAGCGCCGCCAGCCGGTTGTCCTGCACTCCATTCAGGGCCTGGATTGCAGTGATCTGTCCGGCATGCGTCGTCGCGGTCGACTGCAGCGCTGCGATGTTCGTCGTCTGTGTCGCGTTGACGCCCTCGACCGAGGTCAGCCGCGTGTCCTGAACGGTGTTGACCCCCTCGACGTTGCCGAGTCGGGTGTTCTGTACGGTGTTGACGCCCTCTACCGCGGTCAGTCGCGTATCTTGGGTCGCATTGACGCCCTCGACCGCGGTGAGCCGTCCGTCCTGTACTGCCTGACCCATGATGATACCGGGCAGGATCGTGCTGTCGGTGCCGAGGGTGCCGTTCGCGTCGACGGTGACGAGCCCGACCGCGCCAGCCTGAGCCGCGGTGCTGGCGGCAATATCTCCGATCGTTACCGAACTGCCAGCACCGCCGAGCATGATCTGCCCGGTGCGGCTGGTGACGCTGCCCGACCCGATCGCCACCGAATTGGCGAAGCCGGCGCTCGCGCTGTCGCCGAGCGCGATGGCGCTGTAGCCGTTGGCATTTGCGTTATTGCCCAGCGCGATCGCCGATTGACCGTTGGCGCTCGACATATTGCCGACCGCCACGGCCCCGTCACCGATAGCGGTATTGTTGGCTCCGATTGCGACCGCGCCAGTTCCGCTGGCGATATTGGGATCGCCAATCGCCACCGCGCCATCGCCCGTCGCGGCATTGGCAAAGCCGATCGATACCGCTGCCCCGCCGCTGGCGGTCGCGCCGTGGCCGATGGCGACCGCGTCCGTCGACACGGCATTGGCGTTCAAGCCAATGGCCGTCGAATAGTCGCCGGTTGCAGTTGCCTGGAGGCCGAAAGCCGAGGCGGCGTCACCGCTCGCAACAGCCGATCGTCCGACTGCCGTCGTCCCGATATTGGAAGCCAGCGAGTTGCTGCCAAGCGCGAGCGCATAACTGCTCGAAGCAAAGGCGCTCGCGCCGAATGCGGCCGATTCATAGCCCGTGCCTTGCGCCGACATGCCGGCGGCGATGGCGTTCTTGCCTTGCGCGGACGCGTCGAGCCCGAGCGCCAGGCTGTTGTCGCCGTTTGCCAAGGCACTGCGTCCGAAAGCGGCGGCGAACAGGCCCGTAGCCTGGGCAAAGTTACCGAACGCTGCCGCGTTGGTACCGCTGGCAAGCGAGCCGGGCCCGAACGAGAGCGCACCGATGCCGCTCGCGGTGGCAAGGTTGCCGAGAGCCATCGCGAAGCTGTCTGAAGCGACGGCTTGATCGCCGATCGCAACAGACGAGATCCCGCTGGCGCTTGATGAGACGCCGAGCGCCAGCGAATTGAAACCGCTGGCGTTGGTGAATGCACCATACGCCGCGGCATTGCTGTCGCTTGCCTTCGAAAAATAGCCCGCGGCGAAGGACTGCACACCCGACGCGGTGGCGCCGCTGCCAAGCGCGGTCGAACCTCCACCATAAGCCTGCGCCTCGCTGCCGAAGGCGGAGTCGCGGTAGAAGCCGGCGAACGTGTTTTGGCCAACGGCAGTGGTGTTGAAGTTCTGGGCGACCGCGGCCCGTCCGATGGCTACGGCGTTGCCGCCGGCGGCATTGGCACTGTCGCCCGCGGCAAACGAGCTCGTACCGCTGGCGACAGCGTTGGTGCCGATCGCCGACGCCTGCCCGGCGGTGGCGAGCGCCCCGCTGCCGAAGGCGCTCGACTGGATGCCCGAGGCCGCGGCGCTGTCCCCGACGGCGAGTGCGCTGCTGTTCGAAGCGATTGAGTTGTTGCCTATCGCGGTCGCGTACTCTGCATTGGCGAGGGCGTTATGACCAAGCGCGCTCGACTGGATTGCAGTTGCCGAGGCGCCGCGTCCGATTGCGGTCGCGCCCTCGCCAGTGGCTTCGGCGAAAATGCCGAACGCCGAGCCGTCGGACCCTGCCGTTGCCGAAGCCCCGACCGTGGTGGCGCCGCTGGAATTTGCGATGGAGTCTTTGCCGATAGCAACCGACAATTGACCGCTGGCAAGGCTGTTGTAGCCGAGCGCGCTGGCGCCGTTGCCCGAGGCAATGGAGAATGCGCCCAGCGATGACGAATTGAAGCCGATGGCGGAGGAAAAGGCGCCCAACGCCGTGGCATTGCTGTCGCTGGCATCGGCGCTGCGACCAGACGCGGTCGAGTTGATTCCGGTGGCATTGGCAGAAGTGCCAAAGGCCGACGCACCGTCCCCGGTTGCGCTTGCGCTGTCGCCGATCGCGGTTGCTTTAATACCGGTCGCGCTCGAGTTGACGCCGCACTCGGTCGAGTTCGAGCCCGTCCCGACGGCGCAGGCGACGGTCGGGCCGGCCCAGGCGTGAGTGCCGATTGTCAGCGCCAGGATGCTGGCGCCGGTTTTCGCCAGCAGTCGATAAGTGCTTGAAGCAACGGTCATGGCAGTTCCCCTGTCTTGCCGGCGCGCCGGCAAACGTTGATGCCCCGCCACGTGCATGGGGAGGCCGGTGCAGCCCGAACCAGGCTGCATCGGCGCTGGATAGGAGGTGTCTCCCGAAGTGAGCATCCCGCGTGCGCGGTATCCTCTTACCCTGAATTGGGTAGGCCCCGGGCTTGGTCTAAAGCGTAGTCGAGGCGGGGTGCGCCGCAGAAACGAACTCGCCATTGCTGTTCAAACGGTGTCCAAGGAACTGACATGATCCGCGTTGCCGTCATTGAGGACGATCCTGTCACCGTCGAGATGTTGACCTCGGCGATTGCGGCAGCCGACGATGTTACGGTCGTTGCTGTGGCGCGCAGTGCACAAAGCGGACAAGTGTTGGTCAAGGAAGGCGGCTTCGACGTGCTGCTGTGCGACCTTGGCCTCCCCGACGGGAGCGGCATCGCGCTGATCGCCGAGACCTCGCGGCTCTATCCCGACGCCGACATCATCGTCATCACCATCTTCGCCGATCAGGCCAAGGTGCTCGCCAGCATCAAGGCCGGTGCGCGTGGTTACCTGCTGAAGGACGAACGTTTCGACGACTGTGTTTCGGGCATTCGCGAAATCCGCCGCGGCGGCTCGCCGATCAGTCCGATCATTGCGCGCCAGCTGCTGCGCCAGCTCCAACCCGACCGCTCCAGCGCGGAGCCGCGCGGCGAGGGCCTGTCGCCGCGCGAGACGGAGGTGCTCAACCTTCTGGCCCGCGGCTTCAGCTATGCCGAGATTGCCGGGCTGCTGGGCCTGTCGACGCAAACGGTCGGTACGCACGTGAAGAATCTCTACCGAAAGCTCGAGGTGAATTCGCGTTCCGAAGCCGTCTTCGAGGCTTCAAGCCGCGGCATCATGGATGTCCATTGAAGCTTGGGCGCAGCCTACTGGTGAGCCTGTTGGGAATGGTCATGGCGATCGGCCTGTCCGCCGGTCCGGCGGTTGCAGGGGTAATCGCCTACCGCACTGCGGAGATTGCGTATTCAAAGAGCACCTTGCCGCCGACGGCCGGCTGGGTGACAACCCGCCTGCCATCGGTCTCCAGCAACCAGCAGTCGGTTCGCCGCGGCGACAACCCACCGACCTTGTGGGCGCGCTTCCGGTTCGACCGCGCAGCGGCCGGACCCGGCTTGCTGGCACTCTTCAGCGACCGGATGCGCGAGCGTTACGTCGTCTATCTGAACGGCGTCGATCTCTACCGCAGCAACGGCGGACGTGACGATACCACTTTCGGCTGGCACCGCCCGCTGTTCCTGCCGCTCCCCACGAAGCTGCTCAGGCAGGGCACGAACGAGATCGATTTCCGGGTCGAATCCAGCCTGACGCGACCGCTTGGAATCGGGCTGGTGACGGTCGGTCCGGACGCGCCGCTACGCGCTGCATTCAGACTGCGTGCGCTGCTGACCTTCGAAGGCCCGCGCGTCATTGCCGGCGTCGTCGGTGTTTTGTCCATCGGTGCGCTGCTGTTCTGGCTGGTGCGGCCGCGCGAGCGCGTGTTCGGCTGGCTCGGCCTGGTTGGGCTGCTCTGGTGCTTCTGGGATCTGCAGTATTTCATCTATGCTGTCCCCATCAATGTCGCGTTGTTCTGGCGCCTCATCGTCGATGTGCTGTTCCTGCTCATCTGGGCGATGTACGGCTTCGCGCTGAGCTTCTTCGAGATCGCCCGGCGCGGCCGCCTGGTGCTGCTGTCGGGCGTGGCCATCGCCGGCATGATCGCCGTTCGCGAAACCCTGCTGGCGCTCGACTTCAGCGACCGACCAAGCTTTCTGCTGGTCATCCCGCTTTCAGCGGCGACGCTCTACGTGCTGGCGCGCGCCTGCTGGCGACAACCGCGCCTGGAAAACCTCGCCATGCTTGGCGCCGTCACGCTGGCGACGGCGTTCGGGTTCCACGATTTCGCCTATATCGGTGCCGTCATCAGCGGCGCGGGCTTTCAGCTGATACCCTACGGCGGGCTTCTGGTATTCCTGGTCTTCGGGTTTGCGCTCGGGCGGCGCGTACTGGTCGCGCTGGCGACCATCGAGGACGACAACCTCACCCTGGAACAGCGCATGGCAGCCGCCACCGATCTCCTCAGCCGCAGCGAGGCCGAGCGGCGCCGGCTGGAGGTCGCTAACGCTGTCGATACCGAGCGAGAGCGCATGATGCGGGAAATCCATGACGGCATCGGCTCAAGCCTGATCACCGCCCTTGCCGTTGCCCAGCGTGAACGACAATCGGCGAACACGATCGCAACGCTGCGCAAGTCGATTGCCGATTTGCGGATCGGCGTCGATTCGCTTGAGCCGATTAACGGCGACGTGGTGATGCTGCTGGCCAGCCTCCGCCACCGCATGGAGCGCGATCTCGCCGACGCCGGCCTGACCTTCGTATGGCGTGAGATGTCCGCACCGCCACTGCCTTGGCTTGACGCCACCGGCGCGCTGCACATCCTGCGCATTGTCCAGGAGGCGATCGGCAACACGCTGAAACATGCCGACGCGACCGAGCTATCGATCGATTGTCACAGCGAACCACGCGAGGGGCGTAGGGGAGTGCTGGTAACGATTGCCGATAACGGCCGCAGCGGCTCGATCGTCGCCCCCGGTCGGGGGCGCGGCGTGACCAACATGAAAGCCCGCGCCGATGCGCTAAACGCCTGGATCGCGTTCGAACGCGCAGCGGGCAAGGGAACGAAGGTGCAGCTCTGGTTGCCACTCGATTGAGAAGCCCGAACGCAGATCCGTGATGTTTCTGACGGTTCCGGGGGCGCAAGGCCAAGCCGCGCTGGAGGGCGAGAGCAGTCGTGGTCGTGGGTGCCCGGCGGCAGATTGATGCTGATTTTGCGAGCCCGCGCGGTCATAGCGCCGGAGGCAAGTCCGATGCGGCCTGAGGGCGATAACGACGCCGAAGCGGCTGCGATCGTTTGGTGACTGCGGCTACGCGACGGTGCCGCCGCCGACTGGGAGGCGATTACCGCGTGGCTGGAGGCACCGGCTACCAAGAACGCAGCCTATGAACGTGTCGCGCTGGCGGATCAGGATCTGAAGCTCGTCAGTGGTGGTACGGCAACGCCACCGATCGGGACGCGGTCGGCGATCGACGCGCCACCGGGATCGTTCGGCGCTTTTGCCGCCGTCGGCGCGCGGTGGCGACGGCCTCGCCACGCTGGCTTCGACAAACCGCGGGCCGGGCCTTAACAAACGGCCCGTTCGCGGCGTTGCGGATCTGCGATTTCGAATTGGCGAAGACTTACATGACGCGTCCCGGTCCTTCCCTCGCACCAGCGCCGGCGGCGCATTGTCGATGAGCTATGCGGTCAAGGAGATCTTCCTCACCCTGCAGGGGGAAGGGCGGCATGCGGGGCGCGTCGCGGTGTTCTGCCGCTTCGCCGGTTGCAACCTGTGGTCGGGCCTGGAGCGCGACCGGGCAGCGGCGGTCTGCCGCTTCTGCGACACCGATTTCGTCGGCATGGATGGCACGCGCGGCGGCCGTTACCGCGATGCCGCGGCGCTCGCCGATGCGGTTGCGTGCGAATGGCCCGGAGGCGGGCGGCCGCTGGTGGTTTGCACCGGCGGCGAGCCGCTGCTCCAGCTCGACGATGCCGCAGTGGCGGCATTCCATGCGCGCGGCTTCGAGGTCGCGGTCGAGACCAACGGCAGCGTTGCGTCGCCACCCGCCGGGGTCGACTGGCTGTGCGTCAGCCCGAAGGCCGGAGCCCCGTTCGCGCTGCGCGGCGGCGACGAGCTGAAGCTGGTGTGGCCGCAGCCCGCGTTCGATCTCGACGCGCTCGAAGCGCTGCCGTTCAAGCGTTTCTCGGTCCAGCCGATGGACGGGCCGGACGTCGCCGCCAACACCCGGGCGGCCATTCACCTGTGCCTCGCCCGGCCGCGCTGGGAGCTGAGTCTGCAGACCCACAAGGCGACGGGAATCCGCTAGGGCCGCCAGGCGTTCTGCGGCGGCTGTCCGGCCGCGACGCGCCCGATATTCTCGGCGAACAGCTTGAAGATGCGCGCCGGGGTGCCGGCGCAGCTCCAGGCGATATGGCCAGTGATGCGGACGTTGGGCGCGGCCCACAGCGGGTGGCCGGGCGGCAGCGGCTCGGGATCGGTGACGTCGAGCGACGCACCGCCGACGCGCCCGCTCTGCAGTGCCGCGATCAGCGCGCCGGTGTCGATCAGCGCGCCGCGGGCGATATTGACGATGTGGACCCCGTGCTTGACCTTCGCGAAGGCACCCGCGTCAAGCAGGCCGGTGGTGGCCGCGCTGACCGGCGCGGCGAGCACGATATGGTCGGCCCGCGCCAGCATGGCGTCGAACGGCACGATCTCGACGCCCTCGGGGCCGGGCGCGTCACTGCGGCGACACGCGACGACGCGCATGCCGAAGGCGCGAGCAAGGGCAGCCACTTTCGCGCCGATCTGGCCGATGCCGACCAGGCCGAGCGTACGGCCGTCGAGGGTGCCGAGCGGCTGGTCGAGCAGTGCCTCGCGCGTCGTCCACGGATCGCCGTCGTGCAGGATCATCGCCGGCAACCGCTTGGCGTGTATCAGCATGGCGGCCAGCACATATTCGCTGATCGGCCCCGCGGTGGTACCGGCGGCGGTGGCGACGACCGGGGCCTCGAACAGCCAGGCGGGATAACCGTCGATCCCGGACGACGCGATCTGGACCAGCCGCGCCGCGCCCGGCCAGCCCGCCGGGCGCGGCGCGCGCACCGCACTGTTGTCATCTTCGTCGTGCAGCACGATCAGGATTTCGGCATCGACCGGCAGGTCCCAGCGGCGCTCAAGGTCGAGCGGACGGATTTCGCCGATCAGCGGGTGGGACGCGAGCAGCTGCCCAGTGGCGGGGGCGAAGTGATGGGCGACGGTGAGCTTGGTCATGGCACAGACTAGCGTGATCGGTTGCCGGCGTCATGTACGGCGGGGAGCCGCTGGCTATCTTCTTGTAACACTAAACCGAAAGACTAATTTGAACAAAGTTAAAATAACTGACGAGATCGGATTGGTCAATATAACTATTTATTCATAAATTTTGTCGATAATGTACAATCGATGCGGGGAATACGGGCGTATCGGTATCCTAATCGGGCCGCGTCACGTTGGCGCGGTGGTCGAGCACTCGGGGAAACATTATGAAAATCGTGAAGACAAGGCCTTGTTTCGGTGCAGTGACAGCCCTTTCGGCGGCGTTAACGCTGGCCGGTGCCCCGGCATGGGCTGCGTCGCAGTCGGGCGAACTGGCGGCGCGCGCGCCGCGCTCGTCGCTGACCACGGAGAGCACCGCCGCGCTGACCCGCTTCCTCGCCATTCCGGCCGGCAAACGAGCAGTATCGGTGAGCGACCACCGCTTGCCACGCCATCCGCAGGCCGGGCTCGACCGGCTGCTGATGTGGAACGAGATCGCGCTCGACAGCACCGCGATCGACCACACCCCTGTCGACCCCGCGAGTGGCGAAAACCCGCTGCGCTTCGGCCAGCATTTCGGCCCTGTGCAGGCCAGTCGCGCCATGGCGATCGTTCATATCGCCATGTTCGACGCGGCGAACACCCTCGACGGCCGCTTCCATGGCTACGACACTCTGGCGAAACCGCGCGGCGCAACGTCGCTTGATCGCGCCATCGCCCAGGCTGCCCATGATACGCTGGTCTGGCTCTATCCCTATCAGCAGGCCCGGCTCGACGCGCTGCTGGCCGAGGACGTCACCACCATGCCGGGGCCGAAGCCGGCGCTTGATCGCGGCGCGGACCTGGGTGCCGCGGCGGCCGCGGCGATCATCGCCAGGCGCACCAACGACGGCTCCGAACTGCCTGAGCAGAATGTCGGCACCGGGCCCGACGACTTCCACGTCGACCCAGCGCTCGGCAAATGGTCGCCGGATCCGGTCAGCGACTTCCAGTTCACGCTCGGCGCGCGCTGGGCCCAGGTCAAACCGTTCGTCATTACCCGGGCCGACCAGTTCCGTCCGGGGCCGCCGCCGGCACTCGGCAGCGCCGCCTATGCCGTCGCCTACAAGCAGGTCAACCGCATCGGCGGCGACCCGGCGCAGGGGACGCCCACCGACCGGACGGCAAAGCAGAGCTTCACCGGGCGCTTCTGGGGCTATGACGGCACGCCGGCGCTGTGCGCTCCCCCCCGGCTTTACAATATGGTCGCGCGCACCGTCGCCTTGAAGGGCCGCATGGTGAACGTGTACGAGATGGCGCGCTATCTCGCGCTGGTGAACACGGCCATGGCCGACGCTGGACTTTCAGCGTGGGAATCGAAATATTACTATAATTTCTGGCGTCCGGTGACCGGTATCCGGCGCGGCGACAGCGACGGCAATGCGGCGACGCTCGGCAACGCCAGCTGGTATCCGGCAGGCGCGCCGGCGACCAATACCAGCGGACCGAATTTCACGCCGCCGTTCCCGGCCTATCCGTCGGGCCACGCTACCTTTGGCGGTGCGCTGTTCGAGACGATGCGGATCTTCTTCCCCGATCTGACTAACTTCACCTTCGTCTCGGATGAATTCAACGGCCTCAATCGGGACGCCGACGGCAATCTGCGGCCGCTCAAGCCCCAGCGCTTCAAATCGTTGTCGGAGGCCGAGTTCGACAATGCCGAAAGCCGTATCTACAACGGCGTCCACTGGGAATTCGACGCGACCGCGGGGATCGCCGAAGGGCATCAGGTCGCCCATTATGTCTTCGCCCACGCCTTCCGGCGGGTTCGCGACGACCACTAGAACGACCAACGGGGACGGAGCAGCTTAGCCACTCCGTCCCCGCACGTTCGTCGCGAGTGCCTAAAGGGCGGTAAGGTTTACCGCTGCCTGCTTGCCGCGGCGATCCTCTTCCAGCTGGAAGCTGACGCGCTGGCCTTCGCCAAGGCCCGACATGCCGGCCCGCTCCACCGCCGAGATATGGACGAAAGCGTCGGGACCGCCATCTTCGCGCTGGATGAAGCCGAAGCCCTTGGTGCCGTTGAAGAACTTGACCGTACCTTCGACCCGCTCGCCGGTCGGGGTGCTGCCCCCGCCATCGCCGCCCGCGAACTCGCGGCTGGCACCGCCATAGCCGCCGCCGCGCGGCCCGTCGTTGCTGCGCCCGCCAAAGCCGCCGGCATCGCGGTCACGCGGCGGGGCGCGGTCGGTAACCGGCATCGGCTCGCCGTCGATGACCAGGTCGGTCGCGGAGACGCGACCGTTACGCTCGGTCAGGGTGAATTCCATCGGCTGGCCGTCGGCAAGGCCGGTCAGGCCGGCCTGTTCGACGGCCGAGATGTGCACGAACACGTCCTCGCCGCCGTCCTCGCGGACGACAAACCCGAAGCCCTTCTGGGCGTTGAAGAACTTGACCGTGCCCTTGGCGGTGCCGAGGTTGATGCCGGGGCCCATGTCGCGCGGCGGACGCGGACCGCCGAAGCCGCCGCCGCCGGGACGACCGCCGCCACCGCCGAAGCCGCCGCTGCGCGGGGCGCCGAAGCCGCCGCCGCCGCCACCGCCGCCGCCACCGAAACGGTCACCGCCACCGCCGCCGAATCGGTCGCCGCCACCGCCGCCGAATCGGTCACCGCCGCCTTCGAACTGGTCGAACCCGCGCTCGCGCTTGTCGAAACCACCACGTCCGGGCCCGCGCCCGCGCTTATCAAAGCTCATTTCAGTCAAGTCTTTCGTAAGTAATCAGTGAGTTGCAGTACGCCGTTGGCTGAACGCTGGTGGTCAGTCACAGTTCCCGGGAGTCCTGCACGGTACGCGGTCCTCGCCCACCTTTCATCGCTCCGTTGCCGGACGTATCGCAAAATCGCGACCCATGCGAGCCATTTAAGTCTGGAACCGCCGGCTCGACAGGCGGTTGAGCGGCGGCAAGCATAGCGAGGCACGACCCATGGCCAGCCCATCCCGCCGACTTTCCCGCCACGACGCTGCGCCGGCTGGCACCCACTTGGACCCGTACGCCAACCTGGGCGGCGGTGAACGCGCGGTATCGGTGGCGCTGGGCGCAGCGCTTGGCATTGCCGCTACCCAGTCGAAGGGGCCGGTCGGCGTCCTGTTCGGGGTGCTCGGCGGCGCGCTGGTGGCGCGCGGCGTCAGCGGCAAGGGTCTGGCCAAGCGCCTGCTCGGCAGCGGACCCGACGAGCGCGCCTATGCCAAGCGGCACGGCTGGTCGGCGGCGGCCAAGGCCCCGCGCTCGGTCAGCATCAATGCGTCGCGGGAACGCGTCTGGCAGGTGCTGCGCGAGGTCGAACGGTGGCCCGGCTTCATGGTCAACATCCTCAATGCCGAGAGCGAGGGTGACCGGCTGGTTTTCACCAGCCGGGGTGCCCTCGGTCCGGTCGAAACCCACGCGACGATCACCGAGGACGTGCCCAACGAGCGTTTCGCCTGGGAGACCGCCCACGACGCGCCGGTCCCCAACGCCGGCCTGTTCGAACTGCGCGACGCGCCCGGTGGCCGCGGAACCGAGATCCACGCCAAGGTCGCCTACGAGCCGGTCGGCGGCAGTCTCGGCCGCTACGCCGCCAAGCTGACCCAGCGCGAGCCCGGCATCGAGCTGCGCCGCGATCTGAAACGGCTGAAGAGCCTGATCGAAGCCGGCGAAGTGCCGACCAACGCACGCAACCCGGCCGAGTTCGCGGCCGAACCGCCCCACGCCTGAGGAAGCCCGACATGCGCGCAGTTACCTGGCACGGCAAGCACGACATCCGCGTCGACACCGTCCCCGATCCCGAGATCGTCAATCCCCGCGACGCGATCATCAAGGTGACGTCGACGGCGATCTGTGGCTCCGACCTGCACCTCTACGACGCCGTCATCCCGACGATGATGAAGGGCGACATCATGGGTCACGAGTTCATGGGCGAGGTCGTCGATGTCGGCGCGGCGCACCGCAACGGCGACGCCAACGGTCATGCGCTGAAGGTCGGCCAGCGCGTCGTGGTCCCGTTCACCATCGCGTGTGGCAGCTGCTTCTTCTGTGAGAAGACCCTGTGGTCGCTGTGCGATAACTCGAACCCGGCCGAGAACCAGGACATCGCCGAGACGCTGATGGGCCACTCGCCGTCGGGCCTGTTTGGCTACAGCCACATGACCGGCGGCTACGCCGGCGGCCAAGCCGAATATGTCCGCGTCCCTTATGCCGATATCGGCCCACTGGTCGTCCCCGATCATCTCGAGGACGATCAGGTGCTGTTCCTCACCGACATTTTCCCGACCGGCTACATGGCGGCCGAGCAGTGCGATATCGAGCGCGGCGATACGGTCGCAGTGTGGGGCTGCGGCCCGGTCGGCCAGTTCGCCATCCGTTCGGCCTTCATGCTGGGGGCGGAGCGGGTCATCGCCATCGACCACCGTGAGGCGCGGCTGCAGCTCGCCGCGGAGGCGGGAGCCGAGTGCCTCAACTTCGAGACCGTGCATATCATGGACGCGCTCAACGAGATGACCGGCGGCCGCGGCCCCGACCGCTGCATCGATGCGGTCGGCATGGAGGCGCACGGCCTCGCGCTCGACAATCTGATCGACATGGCCAAGCAGAAGCTCGGCATCGGCACCGACCGGCCGCACGTGTTGCGCGAGGCGATCATCGCCTGCCGCAAGGGCGGCACGGTCTCCATCCCCGGCGTCTACGGCGGGTTCCTGGACAACATCCCGTTCGGCGCGGCGATGAACAAGGGGCTGAGCTTCCGGACGGGCCAGACCCACGTCCACCGCTACCTGAAGCCGTTGCTGGCCCGCATCGAGGCGGGGGAAATCGACCCCCGGGTTGTCATCAGCCACCGCCTGCCGATGCAGGACGCGCCGATGGCCTACAAGAATTTCAAGAACAACCAGGACGAGTTTCGCAAGGTCGTGCTGAAGCCGTAGGGTGTCGCCGGTGTTGCGCCGTTGGTGCCGGGGGTGAAGGTAGCGGCGGCGACTATCGCGGCCATCGACCGGAACGAGACGCCGAAACTGTTGTCGGTCGAACTTGCCGGTCAGGCTTGTGGTGGCCGGGTGCCGCCCCATGTAGGGGCGCAATGACCGATCTCCTCGCTCTCTTCGCGCAACCCGAGACCTGGGTTGCACTAGCAACGCTGATTGTCATGGAGGTCGTGCTCGGTATCGACAATCTGATCTTCATCTCGATCTTGACCAACAAGCTGCCTGAGGCCCAGCGGGCCAAAGCGCGTCGCATTGGCATCGGGCTGGCACTGGGTCTGCGGCTGGCGCTGCTCGGCACCGTCGCTTTCATCGTGACGCTGACCCGGCCGATCTTCGAGGCGTTCGGCCACGGCTTCTCATGGCGCGACATCATCCTGATCGGGGGCGGCCTGTTCCTGGTCTGGAAGGCGACCAAGGAGATCGGTCACAGCGTCGACCCGGCCGTGCAGGAGCCCACCGCCGCGGGAGCGGTCACGCTCAGCTTCGCCGCGGCGATCGGCCAGATCATCGCCATCGACCTGGTGTTCAGTCTCGATTCGATCATCACCGCGGTCGGCATGACCGACCATGTGCCTGTCATGGTTGTTGCCGTTTTGGTTGCGGTCGGCGCGATGCTGGCGGCCGCGACCCCGCTTGCGGCGTTCATCGAGAAGAACCCCAGCGTCGTCATGCTGGCGCTCGGCTTCCTGCTGATGATCGGCATGACCCTGATCGCGGAAGGCTTTGGCGCGCCGGTCGAGAAGGGTTATGTCTATGCCGCAATGGCGTTCTCGGCCGGCGTCGAGACGCTGAACATCTGGTCGCGGCGGCGGAAGGCCAGCTAGGCGCGGGCGGTCGGCCCTGCTAATCGCTGCGCGATGACCGTTTACCTGCACGAGGGCGACCTGCCCGACGACGTCTTCGCGCCCGGACCGATCGCGGTCGACAGCGAGACGATGGGGCTCAATCCGCGCCGCGACCGGCTGTGCCTGGTCCAGCTGTCGGACGGGCAGGGCGACGAGCATCTCGTGCGCTTTTCAGGCGGCAACTACGACGCGCCGGTGCTGAAGCGCATCCTCGCCGACCCGGCGCGGCTGAAGCTTTACCATTTCGCGCGCTTCGATGTGGCGGTGATCGAGCAGTATCTCGGCATCGTCGCGGCGCCGATCTACTGCACCAAGATCGCCTCCAAGCTGATCCGCACCTACACCGACCGCCACGGCCTGAAGGAGGTCGTCAAGGACACCGTCGGCTTCGACATCTCGAAGCAGCAGCAGTCGTCGGATTGGGGCGCGGCGGAACTCAGCGACGCGCAGAAGGACTATGCGGCGTCGGACGTGCGCTTCCTGCACCGGGCACGCGAGGTGCTCAACGAACGGCTGGAGCGCGAGGGGCGGATGGCGCTCGCACAGGCGTGCTTCGATTTCCTGCCCGTCCGGGCGCGGCTCGATCTTGCCGGCTGGGCCGACGTCGACATCTTCGCCCACGCATGACCGCGGCGGTCGACCTGCAGGCGGCGCGGCGGCAAGCGGCGCTGCCGGGCGGCAGCCGCGATACCGTGGTCACTCTGCTCAAGCTGCTGCTGCCGATGGCGGCGCTGGCGTTGCTGGCGCTGATCGTCGTCTGGCCGCTGACCAGCGCGCGCGAATTTTCCTTCCTGCTGTCGAAAGACAAGGTGGAGATGGCGAACGACCGGCTGCGCCTCGACAATGCCGTTTATCGCGGCCAGACCGGCAAGGGCCAGCCGTTCGTCATCAAGGCAGGCGGCGCCGTCCAGCATTCGAGCGCGGTGCCGATTGTCGAGTTGAAAACACTCGATGCGACGATCCAGATGGATGAGGGCCCGACCCGCGTCACCGCGCCGACCGGCCGCTACGACATGGACCGCGACCGGCTCGATATCGCCGGTCCGGTCAAGGTCGACGGCGAGGCCGGCTATGCGCTCGACAGCCAGGGCGTGGTGATCAGCCTGATCGACCGGACGGTGCGTACCGATCAGCCGGTGACCGGCAAGCTGCCGATCGGCACGTTCCGCTCCGACCGGCTGAGCGGCGACCTCGCGGGCCGGACGATGCTGCTCGAAGGCCGCGCGCACTTGCACATCCTTGGCGCGTCGGCCAGACGGGCGCCGCAATGAAGACCGTGTGCGCCCTGGCGTTGCTTGCCCTTGCCGCGCCCGCCGCGGCGCAGAATTCGGCATTGAAGAACCACAATACCGACGCGCCGATCGACTTCGACGCGGCGCGCATCGAGGTGCGTGACAAGGACAACCAGGCGCTGCTCAGCGGCAACGTCAAGATCGTCCAGGCCGAGATGACGCTGAACGCCGACAACGTGAAGATCTTCTACGATCGCCCCAAGAACGGCGACCCGCAGGTCAAGCGCCTCGACGCCGACGGCAATGTCGTGCTGAACTCGCCGACCGAGAAGGCGACCGGGCGCTACGGCATCTACGATGTCACCACCAAGCAGGTGACGCTGATCGGCAATGTCGTGCTGACGCGCGGCGAGTCGGTGCTGCGCGGCCAGCGGCTGGCGATCGACCTCGACAGTGGCCGCTCGACGCTCGACGGCGCGGGCGCAAGCGGGACCGCCCGGGCGGGCCAGCCAGCCACCTCGGGCCGCGTCACCGGCCGCTTCGTGGTGCCGCCACGCGACAGCAAATAGGACCGTTTCGCCGCCATAGTCATTGCATTGCAACGGCGAAGCGGTAGTTTGCGCGCGGCCATGCACGTTTCGGGCCAAGTGAGGGCACCGGCCGGGCATGGCGGACATCGACATCCTGGAGCGCGAAGCGGAGGTCGAGGCGGCGGCGTCGCAGCGCGGCCTTGCGGTCGTCGCCATCGGCAAGCGCTACGACAAGCGAGTCGTGCTTCGCGACGTTTCGCTGACCGTCAATCGCGGCGAGGTCGTCGGTCTGCTCGGACCGAACGGCGCGGGCAAGACCACTTGCTTCTACTCGGTGATGGGCCTGGCGATGCCCGACGAGGGCCGCATCCTGCTCGACGGTACCGACATCACGGCGCTGCCGATGTACCGTCGCGCCGCGCTCGGCCTCGGCTACCTGCCGCAGGAAACCTCGATCTTCCGGGGCATGACCGTGGCGCAGAACATCCTCAGCGTGCTGGAGGTGTCGGAGCCCGACAAGGCGACCCGCGCGGCGCGGCTGGAGGAACTGCTCGACGAGTTCAACATCGCCCGCCTGCGCGACGCCCCCGCGATGGCGCTGTCGGGCGGCGAGCGGCGGCGCTGCGAGATCGCTCGCGCGCTGGCGGCGCACCCGTCGATCATGCTGCTCGACGAGCCGTTCGCGGGCATCGACCCGATCTCGATTTCGGATATTCGCGGGCTGGTCGTGCAGCTCCGCGACCGCGACATCGGCGTGCTGATCACCGATCACAACGTGCGCGAGACGCTGGAGATCGTCGACCGCGCCTGCATCATCTACGACGGCCGCGTGCTGTTCGAGGGCACGCCCGAAGCGCTCGTCGCCGACGAGACGGTGCGGCGGGTGTATCTCGGCGAGGGCTTCTCGCTCTGACATGAGCCTGGGCCCGCGCCTCGACCTGCGGCAGTCCCAGAGCCTGGTGATGACGCCGCAGCTGCAGCAGGCGATCAAGCTGCTGGCACTGACCAACGTCGAACTCGAGGCCTATATCGGCGAGGAGCTCGACCGCAATCCATTGCTCGATACGGGCGCGGACGAGGATCGCGGCGGGCCGGAGCCCGAGGCCGCGCCGGCAGCCGCCCCCGACGAGGCCGGGGTCGACCAGATCGTCGCTGGCGGCGAAGGCACGGCTGAATCGCCACTCGACGTCGACTATGCTGCCGAGACCTTCCACCACGACAGCAACGCCGACAGCGGCGGCAGTGGCAGCGGCGCAGCCGGCCAAGCCACCGACTTCGACAGCTTCGCCGCCGCCGAGGCCTCGCTGGCCGAGCTGCTGGTCGAGCAGGCGGTGGCGGTGCTTTCCGGCGTGCGCCTGATGATCGCGCGCCACCTGATCGACCTGATCGACGACGCCGGCTACCTGACCGGCAGCGTCGAGGATGTCGCCGAACGCCTCGACGCCTGCCCCATCGAGGTCGAGCAGGTGCTACGCGTCGTCCAGGGGTTCGAGCCGTGCGGCGTCGGGGCGCGAACGCTGGGCGAATGCCTGATGATCCAGGCGCGCGAGGCCGACCGCTGCGATCCCGCGATGGCCTGCCTGCTGGAACATCTCGACTTGCTGGCGCGTGGCGATCTCGCCGCCCTGAAACGCCTGTGCGGCGTCGACCACGAAGACATCACCGACATGATCCGCGAGTTGCGGAGCTACAACCCCAAGCCCGGCCTGAAATACGGCGGCGGCAGCGCCCAGGCGGTGATCGCCGACGTGTTCGTGTCGCGCGCCCGCGCCAAGGATGGCAGCGGCCTGTGGCGGGTCGAACTGAACACCGCGACGCTGCCGCGCGTGCTGGTCGATCACCGTTACCACGCCGAGCTGTCGCGCACCGGCACCAAGGCGACCAAGACCTTCCTCAGCGACTGCATGACCAGCGCCAACTGGCTGATCAAGGCGCTCGACCAGCGCGCCAACACGATCGTCAAGGTGGCGACCGAGCTGGTCAAGCAGCAGCAGGCGTTCTTCGAAAAGGGTGTCCACCATCTCCGCCCGCTGACGCTGCGCGCCATCGCCGACGAGATCGGCATGCACGAGTCGACGGTGAGCCGGGTGACATCGAACAAGTATCTGCAGTGCGAGCGCGGCCTGTTCGAGCTGCGCTATTTCTTCACCAGCGCCATCCAGGCGACGGAGGGCGGTGATGCGGTGTCGGCGAGCGCGGTGCGCGACCGTATCGCGAGGTTGATCGCCGTCGAGCCAGCGCACGATACGCTCAGCGACGACAAGCTGGTCGACCTGCTCCGCGGCGAGGGTTTCGACATCGCCCGGCGCACCGTCGCGAAATACCGCGAGGCGATGAACATCGGCTCGTCGGTTGCCCGGCGAAGGGCGAAACTGCTGGAAACAGCCGTTTAATCTCGCGCGCTCGCCTTATCTTATCGGAACCGTAATAATTGCTGGATAGATTTCTCTCGCGGAGTGGGAGACAGTTGATGCGCAGCCTGACGATGTTGCTTGCCACCGCCACATTGGGGATCGGGCAAATCGGCCATGCCCAGGTGGTCGGCAGCCTCGACAATTTCGACGTGTTCAACGATAGTGGCGAGACGGCCGAGGGCTTCGAGATCGAGGTCGAAGACGTCGCCGCCGTTGACCTGACGCGCGAATTTCCGTCAAACTTCTCCGCGACGCCGTGGGTGATCCGCTACGGCCTGCCAGCGGTCACCGAATATGACGACACCGCCACGGGCGGCCATCGCGGTGTCCGCGTTACCTGGGCAGCGTCGTGGAACGGCGGCAAATGGGTCGCGGCCTACGGCAACCAGCCCTATGCCGGGACGGTCGCTGGCGACGGCACGCCTTATGTCAGGTCGCCGACCTACACGGCTGGCGACTCGTGCTGGTTTTACGGGCTCGGTGCCAAATACCCGACCAGCGGTTGCGACCATTTCGGGCTCAGCTTCGCGGTCGGCGTGACACCCGGCAAGACGAGCTATCACTGGAAGGTGCCCGACAAGCTCAACCCCGGAACCCTGGTCAACAGCGCCGCGCTTGCGTCGCTGCCGCCGTCGCCGGTCCTGTCCTATGTTGCGCCCGCGCCCGGTCTCGCGCCGGTTGTCCACGCCGTTGCCGAAGCTCCCGAGGCGGCGGAGCCAATCCCCGATCTTTGGGGGCCGGCGTATCTGGTCAAGACCTTCACCTCGTTCGGCAAGGTCCCCGCCGATCTCGACGAGCTGCAGAAGAACCGTATCCCGCTCGTCAACAAAAAGACCCAGAAGGTGCGGATCCGCTGGGCGCTGATACAGGCACCGCCGCCGGGGATGGCCGGGGAGAAGGCCGAGGTCGACGACGATGCGATCGCTGCTGGCGACGTGGCGATGACGCGCCGCTACGAATATTACCGCTTCACCGGCAAGTTCGACCCGGAAAACCATGAGGCGATCTGCGCCCCCGAAAAGCCGGGGTCGAACGGCCCGTGCGCCCTGCCGCGGACGTGGTATGAAACCGACCCCGTTACCCATGCCACAACCCGCTACATCGAGAAGGGGCCGTTCCTTGGTGCGCATATGAATGCCTTCAACCTCCCGGCACCCTGATCGGCGCGGCCGGAATCGCTTCCGCTCGCCGGCCCGACGTGGCATTCAGCGGCCCGGAAATCCTGGGAGCGCGATCATGTCGGCCATTCACTACAAGATCGTCGAGCATGACGGCGGCTGGACCTACAAGCTGGGTGATGTGTTTGCTGATACTTTCCGTACTCACGACGAGGCGATGGCCGCGGCGCGGGTCGTTGCGCAGGAGCAACAACTTGGCGGGGAGACCGTGCCGATCAGTTGGCAGGATGCCGACGGCGTGTGGCACGAAGAGACCGCGCACGGCGACGACCGGCCGATCGCCGACGTCTCGGACGGCTAGGCCTCGACCGGCAGCCAGTCTGCGATCAGGCCGGCGACGCGGGCCAGCACCGGCGGATGGAACAGCCAGTGCCCGGTGCCCGGCAACTCGTGATAGTCGACCGTTCCGCTGACCTGGCGGGCGGTGGCGCGGGCGATGCCGGGCGGCGTGATCCGGTCCTCGGTGCCGACGATGACCAGCGCCGGCATCGTCAGCCGGGCATAGTCGACCTTTGCCGCACCGTTCCGCACCGCCCAGGGAAAGCCCAGGTCCGCGAGCACGCGGCCCGAGTCCCAGACCAGCGCGTCGATCTCGGCATCGGCGATGTCGGTGGCCACGTTGTTGAAGATGCTCCAGCGCGCGGTTTCGCGGTCCGGCATGGTCGCGTGCTTCCACCAGCCCCAGCGGCGAACGATCGGCCAGATCGACTTGACCGAGTCGAGGCTGAGCGCCGTCGTCGCGGCGCTGGCGGCAGGCGACAGGCAGACGAGACCCGCCGGCTGCATCCGCGCCGCCACGGCCTGCGCCAGGAAGCCGCCGAGCGAATGGCCGACGATGACCGGCGGCTTCGGCAGCCGCGATACGTCGGCGACGAGGAAATCGATGTAATCCTGCAGCCCGAGCGCCTCCAGCCCGGGTGGCGGGGCCTCGTCGCGGCGGCGGTCGTGGAGCGGCAGGGCGGGCGCATGGCTGGCGATGCCGCGCTCCAGGAAATACTCGCGGTAGCCGTCCCAGACCGCGGGCGTGCTCCACATGCCGTGGATGAAGTAGAGCGAGGTCAACGCACCACGCCGGACGACGCCAGCACCGCCATCGTCACCAGATCGCCGGCGCTGGCGGTCTGCGGCGCGATCTGCACCGGCTTCGTCATGTTGACCAGCAGCGGCCCGATCATCTTGCCGCCGCCAAGCTCGCGCAGCAGCTTGGCGGAGATGTTGGCCGACTGCAGCCCCGGCATGATCAGCACGTTGGCCGGGCCCGACAGGCGGCTGAACGGATAATTCGCCTTCATGCGCTTGTTGAGCGCGACATCGGGCGACATCTCGCCCTCGTATTCGAAGCTGACCCGGCGCTCGTCGAGCAGGCGCACCGCGTCGCGCAGCGCGGCGAGGTAGGAGCCGGGCGGATTGCCGAAGTTGGAATAGCTGAGGAACGCGACGCGCGGGTCCTGGCCCAGCTTGCGGGCAACCGCGACCGTACCTTCCGCAATGTCGGCGAGCTGTTCCGCGGTCGGACGCTCGGTAACCGTGGTGTCGGCGATGAAGATCGTGTCGGAGCGCCCGATATGCATGTGGATGCCGAACGGCGTGTGCCCTGGCGCGTGGTCGAGCACCTGGTGGACCTGGCGGAAGGTCGCGGCGAAGTTGCGGGTTATGCCGGTGATCATCGCGTCCGCCTCGCCGAGCTCGACGAGCAGCGCGCCGAAGATGTTGCGCTCGTGATTGACCAGCCGCTGCACGTCGCGGAGGACGTGGCCGCGCCGCTGCAGCCGCTTGTAGAGGAACTCGACCATCCGCTCGACCAGCGGCGAGGTGCTCGAATTATGGATTTCGTAGGCGCTGAGGTCGGTGACACCCAGCGCCTCCAGCCCCTCGCGCACCGGCGTGTCGCGGCCGATCAGCACCGGCGTGCCGTAGCCGGCATTCTTGAAGGTCATGGCGGCGCGCAGCACGACCTCCTGCTCCCCTTCGGCAAAGACGACGCGCTTGGGCCGGGCCTTGGCGATCTCGAAGCTGCCGGCCAGCAGCGCGTTGGTCGGGTTGAGGCGGCTCCTGAGCTGATGCCGGTAGGCGGCCTCGTCGAAGAACGGCTTCTTGGCGACGCCCGAGTCCATCGCCGCCTTGGCGACGGCGGCCGGGATGCGCTCGATCAGCCTCGGGTCGAACGGCGACGGGATGATATAGTCCGGCCCGAACGACCGCGCCCGGCCACCATAGGCCGCCGCGACCTCGTCGGGCACCTGCTCGCGCGCCAGCGCCGCCAGCGCGTTGGCGGCGGCCAGCTTCATTTCCTCGTTGATCGTCGTGGCGCGCACGTCGAGCGCGCCGCGGAACAAGTAGGGGAAGCACAGCACGTTGTTGATCTGGTTGGGATAATCCGACCGCCCGGTGGCGACGATGGCGTCGGAGCGCACCGCGGCGACTTCCTCGGGCGTGATCTCCGGGTCCGGATTGGCCATCGCGAAGATGATCGGGCGGTCGGCCATGCTGGCGACCATCTCGCGGGTGACGGCGCCCTTCTGGCTGAGGCCGAGCAGCACGTCGGCGCCGCGGCAGGCCTCGGCCAGCGTGCGGTCCTCGGTGATCGCGGCGTGGGCCGACTTCCACTGGTTCATGCCCTCGGTGCGGCCCTGATAGATCACCCCCTTGGTGTCGCACATCAGCACGTTGCGGACGCCATAGGCCTTCATCAGCTCGGTACAGGCGATGGCGGACGCGCCTGCGCCGTTGACCACCAGCTTGATGTCGGCCGCCTGCCGCCCGGTCAGGAACAGCGCATTGATGAGCCCGGCGGCGGCGATGATCGCGGTGCCGTGCTGGTCGTCGTGGAACACCGGGATGTTCATCCGGGCCTTCAGCTCGGTTTCGACGATGAAGCATTCGGGGGCCTTGATGTCCTCCAGGTTGATGCCGCCGAAGGTCGGCTCCATCAGCTCGATCGCGTCGATCAGGCGGTCGGTGTCCTCGGTCGCCAGCTCGATGTCGATCGAGTCGATGTCGGCGAAGCGCTTGAACAGCACCGACTTGCCCTCCATCACCGGCTTCGATGCCAGCGCGCCGAGATTGCCGAGCCCGAGGATGGCAGTGCCGTTGGTGATGACCGCGACGAGGTTGCCCTTGGCGGTATAGTCGTAGGCGGTCTCCGGATCGGCGGCGATCGCCAGCACCGGCACCGCGACGCCGGGCGAATAGGCGAGGCTGAGGTCGCGCTGCGTCGCCATCGGCTTGGTGGGCACGATCTCCAGCTTGCCCGGCTTGCCCATCGAGTGGAACAGCAGCGCCTCGCGGTCGGAGAAGTGGAGTGTATCGTCCGACATGCGGCGCGTCCCTTGGTTCTCAACGACCTTTAGGGAAGCGCGCCCGTCGGGGGAAGGCCGGTGACGGCGGGGCCGGTTTGCCCGTCGCTGGAGCAGGCCCGTGCCCTGCCCGCCGGCAGACGCACGCTACTGGGGCGCGTCCGCCTTCCTGTCCGGCTTGTCGGCCTTGCCAGCCTCGGCCTCGGCCTTGGCCGCCTGGCGCTGGGCCGGCACCTCGGCGCGCTGCTTGTCGCGCTCGGCCGCCGCAGCGGCGCGGGCGGCGTCGACCTGCTGCTGCCGGTCGGCGGCCGCCGCGGTGCGGGCCGCGCCCTGCTCCTTCTGCTTCTCGGCCACCGCCTGCTGCCGCTGCGCCTCGGCGGCGGCGCGGACCTCGTCGCGCGCCTTGCCCGCTGCGGCATCGCGTTCGGCCCTGGCGGCGGCATTGGCCTGAGCCTGCTGCGCGTTGTCCTTCGCGCGCTCGGCAGCCGCGGCGGTCCGCGCCGCCTCCTGCTGCTTCTGACGCTCGCCAAGCGCCTGCTGGCGCTGCGTATCCGCCGCCCCCTTGGCCTCGTCGCGCGATCTGGCGAGTGCCGCGTCGCGCTGCGCTTTCGCCGCCGCTGCCGCCTCGGCGTTCTGCGCCTGGTCGGCCTCGCGGGCCTTGGCGATCGCGGCGCGCGCCGCCTCCTGCTGCTTCAGGCGCTCGGCGCCCGCCTGCTGGCGCTGGGCCTCGGCGCTGGCCTTGGCGGCGTCGCGAGCCTTGCCGGCATCGGCATCGCGCTGCGCACTGGCCGCAGCGTTGGCCTGCTGCTGCCGGGCGCGGTCCGCCTGCTGCGCGGCGGCTGCGGCGGCGCGGGCGGCCTCCTGCTGCTGGCGGCGCTCGTCCAGCGCGGCGTTGCGGGTCGCGGCCTGGGCGGCCTGGGCTTGCGTCCGGGCGGCCAGCCGGGCCTGCTCGGCCTTGTCGCGCTCGGCCGCCGCCTGATCACGATTATTGGCGATCGCCGCCGCCTGCGCGGCCTGCTGCTGACGCACCGCCTCCTGGGCGCGCTGGGCATCGCGCGCGGCCTGCCGCCGCTCGGCGTCGGTCGCGGCCTGCGCCTGGGCGATCTGCGCGGACTGGGCGGCGGCGCGGCGCGCCTCCGCGGCGCGGGCGTCCGCCTCCGCCTGCTGCTGGCGGAAGCGCTGGTCGTCACGACCGTTTTGCCCGCGCTCGTCGCGGACGCGCGGCCCCAGGTCACGGTCGTCGCGGCGGTCGCGGTTTGCCACCACCGCGGCATAAGCGGTGCGGCGGTCGCGCTCGGCGCGCCAGTCGCGCTGCGCTTCGTCGCGGTTGGCGTCGTAATAGGCCTGGCGGTCGGCATCGCGGGCGCGGGCCTCGTCATAGGCGCGCTGGCGGTCGAAGATGGCCTCGCGCCGGTCCTGCCAGTTGGCGGCATAGGCGGCCTGCCGCCGCTCGTTCAGCGCGGCACGGTAGAGGGCGCGGGCGCGGGCGAGATAGCGCCCCGCCGCATCGGCCCGGCGCTGGGCATAGATATCGTCGAGCGGCGACCCATCGCGGCCATAGACGCCGACCAGCTCGCCGTCGTCGTAGGCATAGCCGCCGTCGGGATCGCTGACGTAGAACGGCTGGTCGGCGCCCGGCTGGTAGTAATATTCGCGCTGGCCCTGCGGCAGCTGCTCGACGACCCGGGTGCCGCCGTTGTCACCGCGCCACACCCAGGGCCGCGTGCCGTCGTAGTCGACGGTATAGTCGGGCGGCGTGTCGCCGAACGCTTGCCCCATCGCATAGGCGCTGTCGGCATAGCGGTAGCGGTCCGTGCGCGGCCTGGCCTTGACCTTGATCGCCCGCGCAGGGGGCGGCAGCGCGGCGACCGCGGGCGCGGCCGCAAGCGGTGCCGGCGGGGTCGCGGTGGCGAGCGGCAGCGCGGCGAGCGGCGGCGCGCTGACCGGCTCGGTGCCGGCATCGGCGGTCGTCGTCACCGGCGCGGGCGACGGGGCCTTGTCGCACGCGCCGAGCACCAGCGCGAAGGCCGTCGCGGCAAGCGCGAGGCGGGAGACGGTCGAGCGGCGGTCGGTCACGGGCAATCCAATCGGCTGGTTGTGGCACTACGTTGCGCCGGCGGCGATGAACGCGGCACGAACTCGCCGTTGGCAGACGTTCATCAACCGTTGCGGGCGTGGAAAGGTCCGTGCGCGCGTGGTTGAACCCCGCCGCCACTGGGCTAGACAGGCGGCAGCGATGCCCGAACCTTCCCCCCAGGTTTCTCCGATGATGGCGCAGTATCTCGGCCTCAAGGCCGGGGTGCCGGACTGCCTGTTGTTCTACCGGATGGGCGATTTCTACGAATTGTTCTTCGCCGATGCCGCCGCCGCCGCGGCGACGCTCGACATCGCGCTGACCAGGCGCGGCGAGCACGACGGCCAGCCGATCCCGATGTGCGGCGTGCCGGTGCACAGCCACGAGGTCTATCTGCAACGCCTGATCAAGGGCGGCCACCGCGTCGCCATCGCCGAGCAGATCGAGGACCCGAAGGCGGCGAAGGCGCGCGGGTCGAAGTCGGTGGTGGCGCGCGCCATCGTGCGGATCGTCACGCCGGGCACGCTGACCGAAGCCGCGCTGCTCGACGCGCGTGCGTCGAACTGGCTGGCGAGCGTCGCGCCGGGGCCGCAGGGCGTCGGACTGGCGTGGTGCGATGTCTCGACCGGCGAGTTCCGGACGCTGGCGTGCAGCGCCGAGGGCCTGGCCGCGGAACTGGCGCGGATGTCGCCAAGCGAGGTGGTCGCGCCGGAGGGCTGGGACGGAGCGCCCGCGACGCCGCGGCCGCCGCGCGACTTCGACTCGGCCGCCGGGGCCGAGCGGCTGAGGCGCCTGTTCGGGGTGGCGACACTGGACGGCTTCGGGGCGTTCAGCCGCGCCGAACTGGCGGCGGCGGGGGGGCTGCTCGCCTATCTCGACCGGGCCGGGGCGGGGGCGTTGCCGCTGCTGCGGCCACCGGTGCGCAGCGTCGCCGACGGTTGCATGGCGATCGACGCGGCGACGCGCGCCAGCCTCGAACTGACCCGCGCGGCGGCAGGCGGGCGGAGCGGCAGCCTGCTCGACTGTATCGATCTTACGGTCACCGGCAGCGGCGGGCGGCTGCTGGCGGACGATCTGGCCGGGCCGCTGACCGATGCCGCGGCGGTCAATGCCCGCCTCGATGCGGTCGGCTGGTTCGCCGCGGGCGCGGCAGCGCGGACCCGCACCCGCGAGGCGCTGAAGGCCTGCCCTGACATCGAGCGGGCGATGGCGCGCCTGGCGCTCGGCCGCGGCGGCCCGCGCGACCTCGCGGCGGTGCGCGACGGGCTGGCGCTGGCGACGGCGCTGAAGGCGATGCTGCGGGGGGCGGCGGCGCTCGGTCTGCCGGTGCTGCTGGCCGCGACGCTGGACGGCATCGGCGCGCATGGTCACGACATCGAGCGGCTGCGCGCCGCGCTGGTCGCCGAGCCGCCGGTCGATACCGCCAAGGGCGGCTACATCGCGCCGGGCTTCGACGCCGCGCTCGACGAACTGCGGGCGGCGGGCAGCGACGGGCGGCGGCTGGTCGCGGCGCTGGAGACGCGGCTGCGCGGCGGGACCGGCGTGGCGGCGCTGAAGGTCCGCCACAACAACGTGCTCGGCTATCATATCGAGGTCGCGGCGCGGGCCGCCGACCCGTTGCTCAGGCCGGATTCGGGCTTCGTGCATCGCCAGACGCTGGCCGGGGTGGTGCGCTTCGGCTCGCCCGAGTTGCACGACCTGGGCCTCAGGATCGCGCAGGCGGGCGACCATGCGCTGGCCGCCGAGACGGCGCATTTCGAGGCGCTGCGCGAGGCGCTGCTGGCGCGCGGCGAGGCGATCGGCGGGACGGCGCGGGCGCTGGCCCGGCTCGACGTTTGCGCCGCGCTGGCGGAACTGGCGGGGCGGGATGCGTGGGTGCGGCCGACTGTCGACGACAGCTGCGCCTTCCGTGTCGAGGCGGGGCGGCACCCGGTGGTCGAGGCGGCGCAGCGGGCCGCCCGCGCGCCCTTCGTCGCCAACGACTGCGACCTGTCGGAGGACCAGCGGTTGTGGCTCGTCACCGGCCCCAACATGGCGGGCAAATCGACCTTCCTGCGCCAGAACGCCTTGCTGGCGGTGCTGGCGCAGGCCGGGGCGTGGGTGCCTGCCAGCGCCGCGCATATCGGCATCGTCGACCGGCTGTTCAGCCGGGTGGGCGCGTCGGACGACCTCGCCGCGGGCCGCTCGACGTTCATGGTCGAGATGGTCGAGACCGCCGCCATCCTGACCCAGGCGACGCGGTCGTCGCTGGTCATCCTCGACGAGGTCGGGCGCGGCACCTCGACCTATGACGGGCTGGCGATCGCCTGGGGCGTGCTCGAGGCGATCCACGACGGCCTCGCCTGCCGCTGCCTGTTCGCGACGCACTATCACGAGCTGACCCGCCTGTCGGAGCGGCTCCCCTGCCTGACGCTGGCCACCGTGCGGGTGCGCGAGTGGCAGGGCGAGCTGGTCTTCCTGCACGAGGTCGTGCCCGGCAGCGCCGACCGCAGCTATGGCCTCGCGGTGGCGCGGCTGGCGGGGTTGCCCGCGCCGGTGATCGCACGGGCGCGGGAAGTGCTGACCCGCCTCGAAACCCAGCGCGACAAGACCGGCGGGCTGGCCGCCGCGCTGACCGACCTGCCGCTGTTCGCCGCCGCGCCCGCACCGCCGCCGCGCGATGCCTTGCGCGATGCGCTGGCCGAAGTTGCGCCCGACACGCTCAGCCCCCGCGCTGCGCTCGATCTGATCTACGAGCTGAAGCGGCTGGCGAGCTGAACGGAAGTAGAGAAACCGAGCGCGGGGGAAAGCTTTTCGAAACGCCCATATCGGTACTGATCTGTCACGGGACTCGGCACCAGCATACACCATATCGGCACGTCATTGATAAGCCTTACTTGAACAGCGACCCCAGCACGCTCCTCAGCAGCGAGCTGCCGATATTGCCCGCGATCTGGCCGCCGGCGCGGCCACCGAGCGATTTGCCGAGCCCCGTCGCGACCTGCCGCCCGACCGACGACGCGGCGGAGCGGGCGACCGACATGGCGATCTTCTCGGCCATCGACTGCGGTTGCGGGCGGGCCGCTACACGCGCGGCGGTGGCCTGCGCCTTGGCGAGGTCGGCATCGGCTTTGGCCTGCGCCTTGGCGGCGATGGCGGCGGCCTTTTCCTCGGTCGTCCGCGCCGCGTCGGCGTCGGCCTGCGCCTGGGCGGCGGCGGACTTGGCGTTGAGGATCTCGTAGGCGCTCTCGCGGTCGATGGGGGTGTCGTACTTGCCCGCGACCGGCGAGGTGTCGATCATCACCTTGCGTTCGGCGGGCGTGATCGGGCCGACCCGGCTGCGCGGCGGTGCGATCAGCGTGCGCTCGACCATCGACGGCGAGCCGTCGTCCTGGAGCAGCGACACCAGCGCCTCGCCGACCTTCAGCTCGGTGATGGCGGTGACGACGTTGACCTTGGGGTTGGCGCGGAAGGTGTCGGCGGCGGCGCGGATCGCCTTCTGGTCGTTGGCGGTGAAGGCGCGCAGCGCGTGCTGGACGCGGTTGCCGAGCTGGCCGGCCACGGTCTCGGGAATGTCGATCGGGTTCTGGCTGATGAAATAGACGCCGCAGCCCTTGGAGCGGATCAGGCGGACGACCTGCTCGATCTTGTCGAGCAGCGGCTTCGGGGCCTCGTCGAACAGCAGGTGCGCCTCGTCGAAGAAGAACACCAGTTTCGGCTTCGGCGGGTCGCCGACCTCGGGCAGCGTCGTGAACAGCTCGCTGAGCAGCCACAGCAGGAAGGTGGCGTAGAGCCGCGGCGACTGCATCAGTTTGTCGGCGGCGAGGATGTTGACCTGACCCCGCCCGTTGTCGTCGACGACCATGAAATCGTGGATGTCGAGCGCCGGCTCGCCGAAGAAATGCGCGGCACCCTGCGATTCGAGCTGCAGCAGCTGGCGCTGGATGGTGCCGACCGAGGCGCGGGTGACGTTGCCGTACTTGCTGGCCAGTTCCTGCGCATTGTCGGCGCACCACGACAGCAGCGCCTGCAGATCCTTCAGGTCGAGGATGGCGAGGCCGTTCTCGTCAGCGTACTTGAACGCGATGCTGAGCACGCCTTCCTGCGTCTCGTTCAGGCCCATCAGCCGCGACAGCAGCAGCGGCCCCATCTCGATGACGGTGGTGCGGACCGGGTGGCCAGCCTCGCCGAACAAGTCCCAGAACACCACCGGATTGCTGTCGTAGGTATAGGGCGTCAGGCCGATCTCGGCGGCGCGCCTGGTCGTCCAGCCGGCGTCGGCGCTGCCGGTCATCGCCATGCCGGCGATGTCGCCCTTCACGTCCGCCAGGAAGACCGGCACGCCTTCGCGGCTGAACCCCTCGGCGAGCGTCTGCAGGGTGACGGTCTTGCCGGTGCCGGTGGCGCCCGCGATCAGCCCGTGGCGGTTGGCCCGCCTGAGCACCAGCGCCTGGGGGTGCTCCTCGCCCATGCCGATGAAGATGCTGTCCGCCATGCGCCTGTCTCCCTGCGAAGTTGCGGACAGGACTAGCTTGTTTCGGGCCGACGTTGAAGGCTAGGTTGCATCCCGCGACTTCAGGGGGATGCGGGGATGATCAGATTAATTGTCGGCGTGGCGGCGATGCTGGCTGCGGGTGCGGTGCAGGCCGCCTGCCCGGGCGAGCTGGTGTCGATGCGGGTATCGAAGCTGAAGCCCGGCGGCAGCATGGCGGGCTTCGCCGAAGCCGCGAAGGACAATGCCGCCTGGTACGCTTCGCACGGGCTGAAGGCCGACCGTTTCCTGACCGCACCGGTCTATGAACAGGCCGACGGCGAGGCCAGGCCGTCGGTGACGCGGGTGATGACCATCCACGTCTATGGCGGCACGACGACGCCCAAGAAGGACGCGGCGTGGGCGGCGTTCGTCGCCAAGTACAAGGCGAACTCGACGATCGAGAGCGAGACGCGGGCGTGCCTGCCCAAGGGCACGATCGCGGCGAGATAGGGCAGGGCGTCGCGGCAAAGCCGCGCCGTCGGACGGCCGAACGGACGAGTGCCGCCCGGCCGCCGGCCGGCTCCGCGACGACTCGCGAAATAGGCGGACGAACGCGAAGGGCGTTCGTCCGCCTATTTCGTCGGCGCCGGCAGCAGCTTGATCCCGATGAACCGGGCCGGGATGCCGGCGCGCTGGACCAGCATCAGCACGGTGTCCTTGCCGGCCTTGCGGGCGGCATCGACCGCGGCCGCCGCGGCGGCGGGCGTCGTCGTCGGCTGCTGGTTGATCTGCAGGATGACGTCGCCGCGCTGCAGCCCTTCCTGCGCCGCGTCGCTGTTCGGGTTGATCGCCGCGATGGCGACACCCTGGACATCGGCGGCGATCTTCAGCTGCGAGCGCAGCGCCGGGGTCAGCGGGGTCAGCGAGATGCCGAGGCTGGACTTGGTCGCGTCCGAACCCGGCGTCACCGGTGCGGCACTGTCGTCGCCGCTGCCGGGCATCACGGCGCCCTGAATCGACGCTTCCGATGGACGCTGGGCAATCTTGGCGTTCAGCGTCAGCCGCTTGCCGCCGCGGATCACCTCGATCGGCACCGTCGAGCCGATGGTCTGGTTGGCGACGATGAAGCTCAGCGTGTTGTCGAAAGTGACCTCCTGGTTCGCGACCTTCAGGACGACGTCGCCCTGCTTGACGCCGGCCTTGGCGGCGGGGCCGGTCGCCTCGACCAGCGCGACGATCTCGCCCTTGTCCTTGGGCAGGCCGAGGCCGGCGGCGATGTCGGCCGACAGCGGCTGGATCGAGACGCCGAGATAGCCGCGCTTGACCGCGCTGCCGCCCTTCAGCTGGTCGATTACCGGCTGCGCGCTTTCGGCGGGAATCGCGAAGCCGAGGCCGACGTTGCCGCCGGTCGGCGAGAAGATCGCGGTGTTGATGCCGATGACGTTGCCGTTCAGGTCGAACAGCGGCCCGCCCGAATTGCCCTGGTTGATCGAGGCATCGGTCTGGATATAGCGGTCGTACTGGCCCGAGCCGATGTTGCGGTGGAGCGCCGAGACGATGCCCGCGGTGACCGTGCCGCCCAGCCCGAACGGGTTGCCGATGGCGATCGCCCAGTCACCGACGCGCACGCCCTGGCTCTGGCCGAACTTGACGTAGGGCAGGTCGGTCGCCTCGATCTTGAGCAGCGCCAGGTCGGACAGCGGATCGCGGCCGACGACGCGCGCCTTGAACTCGCGGCGGTCGGCCAGCGTCACGGTGATGGTGTCGACCGCCACCTTGGCGTCGCCGCCGCGCGGGTCGCCGCCCGAAATGACGTGGTTGTTGGTGACGATATAGCCGGCCGGATCGACGATGAAGCCGCTGCCCAAGCTGGTCGCCTCGCGGGTGACGGGCTCGCTCTGGTCGGCCTGCTGCTCCTGGAAGCGGCGGAAAAACTCCTCCAGCGGATTGCCGCTGCCCGTGCCCGGCGACAGGTTGCGGCCGCGGCCGACCTCGACCTTCTGCGTCGTTGAGACATTGACCACGGCGGGTGCGAGCCTTGCGGTCAGGTCGGCGAAGCTCATCGGTGCGCCCGGGCGCGGCGCGGTCGTCGCGGCCATCGGCACGTCGTTCTGCGCCGGCGGCGCAGCGGCGGGCGACGTCGCGATCTGGGCACCGGCGGGCCCGAACACGGCGACGGCACCGCCGGCGATCAGCAGCGCGGGAACAAGCATGGCGGCGATGGTCTTGGGATTACGCACGGGATCGCGGACCTTTCGGGAGGGTGAACAACGGCGTCATGTCGGGCCGCTGCTGAACGGTGTATTTATGCAACAGGGGCCAACTAAAATAGCCGGACTCAGCGATTTTTCGGATTGCCCTCGAACTGGTGCAGGAACTCGTTGTTCGGCGACATCACGATCGAGGTGGTGCCGTCCTTGAAGGTCTTCCGATAGGCCTCCATCGCCCGGTAGAAAGCGTAGAACTCCGCGTCCTTGCCGAAACTCGCGGCATAGACCTGCGCGGCTTCCGCCTCCGCCTTGGCGCGGATCAGCTGCGCCTGCTTGTCGCCCTGGGCACTGATGTTCAGCGCCTCCTGTTCGCGCGCCGAGCGCATCCGCGAGTAGGCGCTGTCGAGCGGCGCACCGGTCGGCAGGTCGGCACGCTTGATCCGCACATCGACGATCTCGGCCCCGTATTGCCGCGCCTGGCGGTTCACGCTGCCCTGGATGTCGTCCATCAACTCCGTCCGCTCCGGGCTGAGCAGCGCCACAAACGGCTGCTGGCCGAGCTCGTTCCTGAGCCGCGACCCGAGGATGCGCGCCAGCGCCTCTTCGACCCGGTCCTCGCTGCCGACGGTCTGGATCATCCGCAACGGATCGACGATGCGGTAACGCGCGAAGGCATCGACGACGAGGCGCAGCTGATCGGTCGACAGCACCGTCTGCTCGGGCATGTCGAGGTCGCGGACGCGCTTGTCGACAAAGCGCACCGTCTCGAAGAACGGCACCTTGGCAACCAGGCCGGCGTCGGTGTTGCCAAACGTCGCCTTGGGGTCATAGGCGTTGACGATCCGCACCGGCCGGTCGAGCCGCAGCACGACCGCCTGCTTGGTTTCGGGCACGGTGTAGAGCGTGCTGCTGATGATGAACATGGCGAGCAGCGCGAGCGCCGCCCAGAACACGGGATTGCGGGTCAGGGTCATGTCCGGTCCTAGCGCGCGGTCGTGTCGTCGGGGAGCGTCGCGGCGCGGCGCTTGATCTCGGGCAACGGCAGGTAGGACTGCACCGCCCCGGTCTCGACGATGGTCTTGTCGATCTTCGACAGCACGCTCTCCATGGTTTCCAGGTACATGCGCTTGCGCGTCACCTCCGGGGCCAGCCGGTACTGGGCATAGACCGCGTCGAACTGCGCCGCTGCACCCTGGCTGACCGCGGCGAGCTGGGCCGAGTAGCCGTTGGCCTTGTTGACCGCTTCCTGGGCGTATTGCTGCGCCGCCGAAACCTTCTTGAAGGCGTCGTCGACCGCGGCGGGCGGGTCGGCCTGCTTGATGTCGACGCCGCGCACCTCGATGCCGCCGCGGTAGCTGTTGAGCAGCTCCTGCATGCGCTCACGCACCTGCTCGGCGATCTGGGCGCGCTGCGGGCCGATCGCGGCGTTCAGCGTGGTCGCCCCGATCTCGGCACGCATCGCGCTCTCGGCAACTTCGCGGATGGTGTCTTCGGGCTGCGCCAGCTCGAACAGGTAGAGCTCGGGGTCGCGGATCTTCCACCGCACCGCATAGGCGATGTCGATGATGTTCTGGTCGCCGGTCAGCATCAGATTCTCGGTGCCGCCCTCGCCGCCGCCAATGTCGACCGAAAGGATCTCCTCGACCTTGGGCTTGGTGACGGTGTCGATCGGGCTGGGCAGCTTGAAGTGAAAGCCGGGACCGGTGGTCGCGACATAGCGACCGAAGCGCTGGACGACGCCGCGCTCCTGGGGGTCGATGCGGTAGGTGGAGGTCAGGGCGATCCACAGCGCCGCGACAATGACGATGCCGTAGGTGACGACGCGATTGTCGATCCGCAAACCACCGCTGCCGCCGCCGCCGCCACCACCGCCCGGCAGGGTGTCGCGCAGCTTCGCCTGGCTGCGGCGGATGAACGCATCGAATTCGTTGCCGCCACGCGGCGCGGGCCGGTTCGGCCGCCGCGGCGGACCTTCGCCCCACGGGCTCTTCGGCGGCTTGCCGTCGCCGCCGCCCGAGCCGCCGCCGCCGCTCGAACCACCGCCGCCGCCCCAGGGACCGTCCCCGCCGCCGCTGCTATCGCTGTTGTTCTGCCAGGGCATCAAGGTTCCTGCGGCGTCCACATTATTCTCGCTATATACGACGTGGGGCGCAATTTGCGAGTGCAGCCGATGCCCCGGCCAAAAGGACGCAGATGACCGACCGCGCGACACTCGCCGCCGCCCTTGCCGATGTCGCCGATCCCGCCGGTGGCGGCGATGTCGCGGCGACCGGCCGGGCCTCCGGGCTGAGCCTTGCCGACGGCGTCGCCGGGCTGGTGCTGGCGGTCGACGGGCTGGACCGCGACGCTGCCGAGCGGCTGCGCGCCACGGTCGAGGTGGCGGTGCGGCGCGTGCCGGGCGTCACCGCCGCGCGGATCATTCTGACCGCCGACCGCGGCGCGGCACCCGCCGGTGCCGCGGTGGCCCAGGACAGCGCGGTGCCGGGGGTGCGGCGTTTGCTGGCGGTCGCCAGCGGCAAGGGCGGGGTCGGCAAGTCGACGGTGGCGGCGAACCTCGCGGTGGCGCTGGCCAAGCGCGGCCTCGCGGTCGGGCTGCTCGATGCCGACATCTACGGACCGTCGGTGCCGACCCTGCTCGGCCTGCCGGGCCGCGCCCAGCTGGCGGACGGCAAGCTGCTGCCGATGACCGCGCACGGCATCACGGCGCTGTCGATCGGCATGATGATGGCGACCGACAAGGCGGTGATCTGGCGCGGGCCGATGGCGGCGAGCGCCATGATGCAGATGATCGAGAAGGCCGACTGGGGCGTTCTCGACGTGCTGGTCATCGACCTGCCGCCCGGCACCGGCGACATCCAGCTGACCATGGCGCAGAAGCTGAAGCCCTCGGGCGCGGTGATCGTCTCGACGCCGCAGGATCTGGCGCTGATCGACGCGCGCCGCGCCATCGCGATGTTCGCCGAGGTCGGGGTGCCGGTCATTGGGCTGATCGAGAACATGTCGACCTTCGTGTGCCCCCACTGCGGGGTCGCGACCGACATCTTCGGGCACGGCGGCGCGGAGGATCTGGGCGCCGGTGCGGGCGTGCCGTTTCTGGGCAGCATCCCGCTGACGATGGCGCTCAGGCTCGCTTCGGATGCGGGAGAGCCTGGTTCCGCACCGGAGTTCGCGGGGCTGGCGGAACGGGTAGCGGCCGGTCTCCGTTTGTAGCGCCGACAAGGAACCGCCATGCCGCTGACCACCGACGACGAGCTCCGCACCCTGCTGGCCGGGGCGCGCACCGTCGCCGTCGTCGGGGTCTCCGACAGCCCCGACAAGCCGAGCTACGGGGTCATGCACGCGCTGCAGGAGCATGGCTACCGCGTCTTCCCGGTCAACCCGCGCATCACCGGCGAGCATGTCCACGGCGAATTCGTCTGGCGCGAGCTGGGCCAGATCGGCGAGACGATCGACATCGTCGACATTTTCCGCAAGTCCGAGGACGTCGGGCCGATCGTCGACGAGGCCATCGCCGTGGGCGCAAAAGCGGTGTGGATGCAGCTCGGCATCGAGAACGCCGAGGCCGCCGCCCGGGCCGAGGCGGCGGGCCTCAAGGTGGTGATGAACCATTGCCCGAAGATCGAGCTGGCGCGGCTGCAGGTGCCCAAGGTCGTGCCCGACGCGAGCTAGCGTCGACGCGCCGCCGCGAACACCCGCAGCGCGTGCTCCAGCCGGTCGCGGACCTCGGCATGGAGCGCGGGCGTTGCTGCGGCCAGCCCGTGGATGACCGGCTCGGGCTGGTTGAACGCCAGCGGCCGGCCCGCCCGGTCGGTGACGGTGCCGCCGGCCTCGGTGCAGAGCAGCGCGGCGGCGGCGATGTCCCATTCGTTGACGGTGCGGCCCTCCAGCCAGGCGTCGGCCTCGCCGCTGGCAACGTGCGCGAGGCGCAGCGCCAGGCTGTTGGGCTTCTCGACCGCGGTGCCCGGCCACGGCGACGGCCAGAACGGCGCGATCAGATTGGGCGGATCGATCGGCAGGCGGACGCCGTCGAGCGTGGCGAGGCCGCTGACCCGGAGCGCGACGCCGTTGCAGGTCGCGCCGCCGCCGGCCGCGGCCACGAACAATTGCCCGCGCGCGGGAGCGGCGAGCGCCGCCAGCACCGGTTGCCCGGCCTCGACCAGGGCCACCGATACGCACCAGCCGGTGCGGCCCCGGACATAGTCGCGCGTCCCGTCGATGGGGTCGACGACCCACACCCGCTCGCACGCCAGCCGGTCGGGGCGGTCGGCGGTCTCCTCCGACAGCCAGCCGTAGTCGGGGCGGTGCCCCAGCAATTCGGCCTTAAGATACTCGTCGCAGGCGATGTCCGACGCGCTGACCGGATTGCCCGCGGACTTGTCCCACACCGCCTGCGGCGCGCCGAACGCCGCCATCGCCAGTTCGCCCGCGGCGCGCGTCGCCCGGACCAGCAGCGCGAGATCGGTCTCAGGCACCGGCGAGCGTCATGCCCTCGATGCGCAGCGTCGGGACGTTGGTGGCGTGGCGGAAATGGAGGTCACTGGCGGCGCTGAGGTGCCGGAACATGTCCTTGAGGTTGCCCGCGATGGTGACCTCCGCCACCGGCCCGCCGATTTCGCCGTCCTCGATGAGGAAGCCCGACGCGCCGCGGCTATAGTCGCCGGTCAGGCCGTTGACGCCCATGCCGATCAGTTCGGTGACGTAGAAGCCGCGCTTGATGCCCGCCATCAGTTCGGCCGGAGATTGCGTGCCCGCGGCGAGGTGCAGGTTCGCCGGCCCCGCGCCGGGCGCGCCGCTGGTGCCGCGCACCGCATGGCCGGTGGGCGCGAGCCCGAGTTGCCGCCCGGCGCTCGAATCGAGCAGCCACTGGGTCAGCACGCCGTCCCGGATGATCGGCGTCGGCGTCGTCGCCAGCCCCTCGCCGTCGAACGGGCGCGAGCGCAGGCCACGGATGCGGTGCGGGTCGTCCATGATCTCGATGCCGGGCGCGAAAATCTGCGTGCCGAGCGCATCCAGCAGGAAGCTCGACTTGCGGGTGATGGCGCCGCCGGTGATCGCGCCGACGAGGTGCCCGAGCAGGCTCGACCCGACGCGCGGATCGAAGACGATGGTCAGCGATTGCGTCTCAAGCTTGCGCGGGTTGAGGCGCTTCACGGCGCGGTGGCCGGCGCGCAGCCCGATTGCCTCGGCCCCTTCGAGGTCGGCGAGGTAGCGCGCGGTGTGATAGCCATAGTCGCGCTGCATGGCGTCGCCCGCCCCCGCGATGACGCTGGCGGACAGGCCGTAGCTGGTGCCGCGGTAGCCGCCAGCGAAGCCGCCCGAGGTGGCGAGCGCGGTGACCGCGCGACCGGCGCTCGCGCCGCCGCCTTCGGAATTGGTGACGCCGTCGACCGACCGTGCCGCGTCCTCGGCAGCGAGTGCGGCGGCTTTCAGGCTCTCCGCGGACGGGTCGCCGCCATCGTCGAGATCGAGGTCGGGGGCGGCGCCGCGCATCAGCCGGTCCTCCGGCGCGAGCCCGGCAAAAGCGTCGGGGCTGGCCTCGCGCGCCATCGCGAGCGCGCGCTCGACGACGAGGCCGAGCCCGGCGGGCGACAGGTCGGACGTCGAGACGCTGGCCGACCGGTCGCCGACGAAGACGCGAAGGCCGATCTCCTCGCCCTCGCTGCGCCCGATATCCTCCAGCGCGCCGAGCCGCACCGACACCTGCGTCGACGCGTCGCCGACATAGACCGCGTCAGCAGCGGTCGCGCCGCCGCGCTTCGCCTCCCCGAGAGCATGGTTCAGGCGTTCGAGCGCGGCATCAACAGTCAGCATGGGGGCGATGTAGGGGGGCCGGGCGCGCTAGGCCAGCCCCACCACCGCCAGCCCCGCGAACACCAGCGCTCCGGTGGTGCGGTTGCTGCGGAACAGCCGCAGCGCCGTCGCAGGTGCCCGGTCGAGCGACGCGACCTGGAATGCGAGATGCAGCGCCGCCGGCAGCAAGGCGAGCAGCGCCAGCGGCAACGCCAGGGTCAGCCAAACCGCCAGCCCGAGCAGCGCCACCATCGCCGCGTAGAACACCGCCACACCCGTCCGCGCCCGCTCGCCCAGTGCCCGGGCGCTCGACTTGATGCCGGCCAGTGCGTCGTCCTCGAGGTCCTGCAGCGCGTAGATCGTGTCGTAGCCGAGCGTCCACGCCACACCCGCGGCGTACAGCGTCGCCATCGGCCACGACGGGTCCGCCACCGCCACCCACGCGACCAGCGCCCCCCAGTTGAAGGTCAGCCCAAGCCACGCCTGCGGCCACCAGGTGATGCGCTTCATGAACGGATAGGCGGCGACCAGCGCGATCGAGCCGAGCGCGACCAGCTGCGCCTGCCAGCGGAGCTGCAGCAACACAACGAGCCCGACCAGGCACAACGCCACCAGCCACGTCCATGCGGCCTTCAGCGACACCCGCCCGCTCGCCAGCGGGCGATCCCGTGTGCGGGCGACGCGGGCATCGAGGTCGCGGTCGACGATGTCGTTGTAGACGCAGCCCGCGCCGCGCATCGCGACGCTGCCCGCTGCAAACCACAGCAGCAGCGGCCAGTGCTCGCGCAGCCCTCCCGCCAGCGCCAGCCCCCAGGCGCAAGGCCAGAACAGCAGCCAGCTACCGATCGGCCGGTCGAATCGCGCCAGCCGGGCAAAGTCGCGCAACCCCGCCGGCAGCCGGTCGACCCAGCTCCCGGTTTCCGCGTCGGGGGTGGCGATGCTAGGCACGGGGCCATGAGCGAAACCCCGCCTGCGGAGTCAAGCGCGCCGCGCCTGTTCGTCGACACGCCGCTGTCGGCCAGCGCGGCGGTGACGCTGGCTGCCCCGGCCTCGCACTATCTCGCCAGCGTCATGCGGCTCGGCCCGGGCGATGCGGTGCGGCTGTTCGACGACCGCAGCGGCGAGTGGCTGGCTCGCATCGACGGCGGCACCCGCAAGGCGCTCGGCGTCCGGATCGAAGCGCAGCTGCGCCCGCGCGAGACCGTGCCCGACCTGTGGCTATGCGTCGCGCCGCTGAAGCGCGGGCGGATCGACTGGCTGGCGGAAAAGGCCTGCGAGCTCGGCGTCGCGCGGCTGGTGCCGGTGCTGACCCGGCGCACGGTGGTGGACAAGCTCAACCTCGACCGGCTGCGCGCGCACATGATCGAGGCGGCGGAACAGTGCGGGCGAACGGCGCTGCCCGAACTGCGCGAGCCCGTCGCGCTGGCGGCGCTGCTGCGCGACTGGCCAACGGGCCGCACGTTGGTGTTCGCCGACGAAACCGGCGGTGTGCCGCTCCGCGAGGTTGCGCGGCCGGGCCCAGCGGCGATCCTGATCGGCCCCGAGGGCGGCTTCACCCCCGACGAGCGCGCCGCCGTCCGTGCCGTGCCGGGGGCCGTCGGTGTGTCGCTGGGCCCGCGCATCCTGCGCGCCGACACCGCCGCCGCCGTCGCGGTCGGGGTCTGGCAGGCGCTTGCGGGGGACTGGGAGCAACGCCGGTCGGATTGAGGCTGGTTGTTCGGGTCATGCATCCCATATGCAAGCCAACGTCGCAGGCTCCCTGAGTCCGGCGACTAAGAAACCGCTGGTTCTTCCGCACGCGCCAGGAGACGTTCATGGTAAACACCGTTCTCACGCCCGACGACGCCGCACTTGCCAAAGAGCGCCACACTGTCCCGGCCGTTCATTTTGCGCCGCACGGCTTTTCGGATCATTTCGCGCTTGGCTTTACGAAAGTGCTGCGGTTCTGCGCCGATACCTTCTTCGCTAAACGCTATGGCCATCGCGCCATCGTTCTGGAAACCGTTGCCGCGGTGCCGGGTATGGTCGGCGCGACGCTGCAGCACTTGACCTCGTTGCGCCAGATGAAGGACGACGAGGGCTGGATACGCACGCTTCTCGAAGAGGCCGAGAACGAGCGGATGCATCTGATGACTTTCATCGAGATCGCCCAGCCGACGTGGTTCGAGCGGCTTGTCATCCAGCTGGTCCAGGGGGCGTTCTACATCGCCTTCTTCCTGCTCTACCTTATCTCGGCCCGGACCGCGCATCGCGTCGTCGGCTATTTCGAGGAGGAGGCGGTGGCCAGCTACACGCTCTACTTGCAGGAAATCGACGAAGGCCGCTCGCCCAATGTCCCTGCCCCGGCGATCGCCCGCCACTATTGGCAGATGCCGGCGGATGCGATGCTGCGCGACCTCGTCGAGCTGGTCCGCGCCGACGAGGCGCACCACCGCGACGTCAACCACGGGTTCTCCAGCAAGCTCGCCGGCCGGCCGGTGAGCCGGCGCGCCGTCGCGGCCTATCCGGTGCACGCTGCCGACATCCGCATGAGGGCCTAGGGTCGCCTACTCCGCCGCTTGTTGCATCGCCGGGGCCGCCTGCGGGCCGCGCACCAGCCCGCCGGGGCGCGCGCCGGTCGGTACGCCGTTGCGGAACGTCACCTGGCCGTTCTTGATGGTCAGTGCATAGCCCTCGGCCTTCTGCAGCAGGCGCTTGCCGCCGGCGGGCAGATCGAACGCCATCCACGGGCGACCCAGCTTCAGCCGCGCGAAGTCGATGACGTTGAGGTCGGCCAGATAGCCGGGCGCGACGATGCCGCGGTCGTGCATGCCGTATAGCCGCGCCGTGTCGGCGCACTGGCGCTTGATCGCCTGCTCGACGGGGATGGTGCCGCGCTTGCGGTCGCGGGCCCAATGCTGGAGCAGGAAGGTCGGCGAGGCGGCGTCGCAGATCGTGCCGCAATGCGCGCCGCCGTCCGACAGCGAGATCACCGTGTCGTCACGCTCCAGCAGGCCCTTCACGAAATCGAGGTTGCCGTCGGCGTAATTGAGGATCGGGAAATAGATGAACCCGGTGCCGTCGTCGGCCATCAGCAGGTCGTAGGCCATTTCCGCGCCCGACTTGCCCGCCGCGGCGGCGAGCGCGGCGACGGTCTGGTCGGCGCTGGGCTCGTAGTCGAAGCCTTCGCCCATCGCATAGTGCAGGCCAAAGCCCATCGCGACGGCATATAGCAGCTGGATGACGTCGGACTCGGGGAACACCGGCGCTTCGGTCAGCATCCGTGCCCGGAATGCCGGGTCCTTGAGGTGCGTCAGCTGCTCGGCCCACGGCAGCGCCTCGATCTCGGCCCACGCCGGCGCGAAGCGGAACGGATGGACGGTGCCGCGCCACGCCATCAGGATGCCCGTGCCGCGCAGCGCGATCTGCGCGACGATGTTGGCACCCCTGGCGTTCCAGTCCGCGGTGGCGGCCATCTGCTCGCTCCAGGTCATCTCCTTGGCGATGGACTGGAGCATCGCGAAGGTGACGGGCATCCCGGTTTCGCGGGAAAGCTCGCCCATCCAGTCGAACTCGTTCCATTCGTATCTCAGGTCCGACGCCATCTCGAAGACGCCGTGGCCGACGCGGCCCATGGCGCGGCCGATGCCGATCAGCTCGTCCTTGGTGGCGGTGGTGCCGGGCACCAGCACGCCGTCGACCGACTTGTGCAGCACGGTGCGGCTGGTCGAGAAGCCGAGCGCACCGGCACGCAGGCCCTCCTCGACGATGCGGCTCATCTGGGCGATCTCGTGCTCGGTCGGGGCTTCATTGTTGGCGCCGCGCTCGCCCATGACGTAGGCGCGCACCGCGCCGTGCGGCACGTGCGTCGCGACGTCGACGGTGCGCGGCAGCCGCTCCAGCGCGTCGAGATATTCGGGGAAGGTCTCCCAGTCCCAGGTCATGCCCTCGGCGAGCGCGGTGCCGGGAATGTCCTCGACGCCCTCCATCAGGCCGATCAGCCAGGCGTGCTTGTCGGGTTTGGCGGGCGCGAAACCGACCCCGCAATTGCCCATCACCACCGACGTGACGCCGTGCCACGCGCTTGGCCCCATCTCGGGATCCCACGTCGCCTGGCCGTCGTAATGGGTGTGGATGTCGACGAAGCCGGGGGTGACCAAGTGCCCGGTGGCGTCGATCTCCTCGCGCCCGGGCTGACTGACCGTGCCGACCGCGCTGATCCGCCCGCCGTCGATGGCGACGTCGCCGACGAACGGCGCGCGGCCCGTCCCGTCGACGACCGTGCCGCCGCGAATCACCATGTCGTGCATCGTCGCTCTCCCCAGAGACTCGGGCGAACCTAGCATGGTTGACGTGAACGTCAGCCCGATATTGTCCGGCTTGCGTTTCGGGCGCGGCTGACGCCTTCTCGGCGCGGGAGGGGACCGGCATGGCGACGGCGGCGGCAACGCGCGGGCTGCAGAAGCGGCATATCTTGGTGGCGATGTGCTTTGCCGCGACCTTCATCTGCTACATCGACCGGGTCAGCATCTCGGTCGCGGTGATCCCGATGGCCGAGCAATACCATTGGTCGAACACCACCAAGGGCTGGGTGCTGTCGTCGTTCTTCATCGGCTATCTGCTGGCGATGATCCCTGGCGGCTGGCTGTCGGGCCGCTATGGCGGGCGGCTCGTGCTGGGCGTCGCGCTGGTGCTGTGGTCGCTGTTCACGCTGGTGACGCCGATCGCCGCCGGGGTGTCGCTCGGCACGCTGATCGTCGTGCGCATCGGCATGGGGCTGGGCGAGGCGGCGACCTTCCCGGCGTCGATGACGCTGTTCGCGCGCTGGTTGCCGGCCGGCGAGCGGACGCGCGCGGTGGCGTTCAACCTCGGCGGCATCTCGCTCGGCACGGTGTTCGGGCTGGCGGTGGCGGGCGCGGTGGTCGCGGCCTGGGGCTGGTCGGCGATCTTCTACCTGTTCGGCGCGGCAGGCGTCGGGTTCGCGTTGCTGTGGTTCATGCTGGTCCATGACCGTCCGGCGGTGCATCCGACGATCGGGGCGGACGAGCGCGCGCTGCTGGCGGATTGCGTCGACACGGCCGGCGCACCGCACGAGCCGACACCGTGGGCCGAGCTGCTCTCGCATCCCGCGGTGTGGGCGGTGGCGGTCAACCACTTCTGCTCGACCTGGCTGCTGTATCTGATGCTGACGTGGCTGCCGAGTTACTTCCGCGACGTGCAGCATCTCGGCATCGCCAATTCCGGGCTGTTCTCGGTCGGGCCATGGGTGACGATGTTCCTGTGCGGCAACCTCGCGGCGTACGTCGCTGACCGCATGATCGCGCGCGGCACCGGTGTCACCGCGGTCCGCAAGATCATGCAGTGCACCGGGCTGCTCGGGTCGAGCGTCGCGCTGCTCGCCGCATCGCAGGCGGCGACGCCGGGCATGGCGCTGCTGACGCTGTGCGCCGCGCTCGGCCTCCTCAGCCTGACCTGGGCGGGGTTCGCCTGCAACCACCTCGACATCGCGCCGCGCCATGCCGACGTGCTGTACGGCTTCACCAACAGCTTCGGCGCGCTGCCCGGCATCATCGGCGTCGCCGCCACCGGCTGGCTGCTCGACGCAACCGGCAGCTACACCGCGACCTTCGTCGTCGCCGCCGGGGTCAATGTCGTGGGCGCGCTGGTCTGGCTGATCTGGGGCACCGGCGAGCGCATCATCGACTAGAATCGGGCTCAATTGCGCGCCCGTTCCGCCCCGGCTAAGGCGGCTGCGATGAGCAACCACCTGACCGCGCTTGGCGACGAGGCCCCCATCGAAGGCCGCGACCAGCTGATCGCGGTGTTCGAGCGGGGCAGCAAGCCCGCCGCCGCCTGGCGGATTGGCACCGAGCACGAGAAGTTCGTTTACCGGCTCAGCGATCACGCCGCCCCGTCGTACGGGGAGCCCGGCGGCATCCGCGACCTGCTCGACGGCATGACCGCCTTCGGCTGGGAGCCGGTGCTGGAGGGCGGCCCAGACGGCACGAAAAACGTCATCGCGCTGAAGGGGGCCGACGGTGCGATCAGCCTCGAGCCGGCCGGGCAGTTCGAGCTGTCGGGCGCACCGCTCGAATCCATCCACGCCACTTGCGCCGAATCGAACCGCCACCTGAAGCAGTGCCGGGAGGTCGGCGACCGGCTCGGCCTCGGCTTCCTGGGTCTCGGCTTCTGGCCCGACAAGACGCGGGCCGAGCTGCCGGTGATGCCCAAGGGGCGCTACGAGATCATGCGCGCCCACATGCCCCGCGTCGGCGGTCTCGGCCTCGACATGATGCTGCGGACGTGCACGATCCAGACCAACCTCGACTATGCCAGCGAAGCCGACATGGTGCTGAAGTTCCGGGTCTCGATGGCGCTGCAGCCGCTGGCCACCGCGCTGTTCGCCAACTCGCCGTTCACGGAAGGGCGGCCGAACGGCTTCAAGAGCTTCCGCAGCCACATCTGGACCGACACCGATCCGCACCGCACGGGCACGCTGCCGTTCGTGTTCGAGGACGGGTTCGGCTTCGAACGCTATGCCGACTACGCACTCGATGTGCCGATGTATTTCGTCTACCGCGACGGCAAGTACATCGACGCGGCCGGCCTCAGCTTTCGTGATTTCCTCGACGGGCGACTAAGCGTGCTGCCGGGGCAGAAGCCCAAGGTCAGCGACTGGGTCGATCATTTGTCGACCGCCTTCCCGGAGGTCAGGATGAAATCCTACCTGGAGATGCGCGGGGCCGACGGCGGGCGCTGGGACCGCATCTGCGCGCTGCCGGCGCTTTGGGTCGGGCTGCTCTACGACGCCGACGCGTTGGCCGCGGCTTGGGACCTGTGCAAGGCGTGGACACCCGGCGACCACGCCCGTCTGCGCGAGGAGGTGCCCCGCCTCGCTATGCAAGCCGCCAGCCCGAACGGCGGCACGCTGCAGGACCTGTCGAAGCAGGTGCTCGCCGTCGCCGACGCCGGCCTGGCGCGCCGCGCCCGCCTCAATGCCGCGGGCGACAGCGAGCAGGGCTTTCTCGCACCCCTGCACGAGATCGCTGCCAGCGGCCTGACCAACGCCGACCGGATGCTCGCCGCCTACGCCAACCAGTGGGGCGGCGATGTCGCCGCGGTCTATGCCGCCGAAAGCTACTGATCCCGCGCGCCCGGAGCGCGGCTTCGACAGCCGCATCTTCCGGGCAACCGTCATCATCCTGGCGACGGTGGCGGCCGCCTATCTGCTGTGGAAGCTGGTCGACCTGCTGCTGTTGATCTTCGCCTGCGCCCTCACTGCGCTCATCCTGGTGACCATCGCCAATCTGGTGCGCCGGAAGCTGCCGATGCCCTATGGCCTCGCCATGACGCTGACCGTCGCGGTCATCGCCGCGGTGCTGGGCGGGGCGTTCTGGTTCTTCGGCGCGACGATGACGGCGCAGTTCACCGATCTCGCGGTCCGGCTGCCCGGCGCCTGGACGGCGGTGCAGGCGCAGCTGGTGCAATACGACGTCGGCGCCTTGGTGCTCGCCCGCGTCCAGGAGTTTGCGCCGTCGAGCGCCAACATCATGTCGGTGCTGACCAGCGCGCTCACCATCGGCGGCGGCATCCTGTCGGGCCTGGCCGTGGTCATCGTCGGCGGGCTCTATCTCGCCGCGCAGCCGAAACTCTACGCCGGCGGCCTGGTCCGGCTCATCCCGCGCCGCGCCCGGGCGGAGAGCATCGCCACCTTCGACGCGGTGGCGGCGTCGCTGCGCGGCTGGTTGAAGGGCCAGGCGCTGGGCATGATGTTCGTCGGCGTCGGCACCAGCATCGGGCTGGCGATCGTCGGGCTGCCGGCGGCGCTGGCGATCGGGCTGGTCGCGGGGCTGGCCGAGTTCGTGCCTTATCTCGGCACCTTCGTCGCGGTCGTCCCGGCGGTCATCCTCGGCTTCAGCCAGGGCGTCGACACCGGGCTGTGGACCTTGGCGGTGATGATCGGCGTGCAGCAGCTCCAGGGTAATCTCGTCATGCCGCTGCTACAGAACAAGATGGTCGATCTCCCGCCGGTGCTGACCATCTTTGGGCTGATCGCGGCGGGCATCCTGCTCGGCCCCGTCGGCGTGCTGCTGGCGACGCCGCTCACCGTCGTCGGGCTGGTGCTGGTGCGCCGCCTCTACCTTGGCGATGACGAGCCGCTCGGCGGCGAGGCGTCCTAGCGTCGCGCCGCCGCGTAGAGCGCAATCGCCGCGGCGTTCGAAACGTTGAGGCTTTCCATCGTCGCGGCGATCGGCAGCTTGGCCAGTTCATCGCAATGCTCGGCGGTGTTGTGGCGCAGGCCCTCGCCCTCGGCCCCGAACACCAGCGCCGGTTTGGTCTCCGCCAACGCTGCCTCCAGCACCCGGGTCGCGGTGCCGTCGAGGCCGATGCGCCAGTAGCCGGCGTCGCCGATCTCGCCGAGCGCGCGCGCCAGGTTGACCACCCGCACCCACGGCACGATCTCCAGTGCGCCCGATGCGGCGCGCGCCAGCGAGCCCGACTCGCTGGGGGAGTTACGGTCCTGCGTCACCACCGCGACCGCGCCGAACGCGGCGGCCGAGCGCAGGATCGCGCCGACATTGTGCGGATCGGTGACCTGATCGAGCACGACCAGCGCGCGATTGCCGGTGTCTTCGCTGAGGATGTCGCCGAGATAGGGACTGTCGAGCGGCTCGACCTCCAGCACCAGGCCCTGGTGCGGCGCGTCGGCGGGCACCAGCCGGCCGAGGTCGGCGTCGTCGCCGTACTGGACGTTGAAGCCCTTGGGCAGGTCGTAATCCTCCGCCAGCGTCTTCATCGCGGCGTGGGTAATGTGCAGCTTGCGGTGCACGCGCTCCGGGTTCGACAGCGCCGCGATCACCGCGTGGCGGCCGTACAGGCGCGGATACTGGCTGCGCTGGCCGGCGGCGTTGCGCGGGTGAGGGCGTCTTCCCATGCCGCGCGGCTTAGACCGGTTCCGCGAGGCGGGCTAGGCGTTGACACCCGGGGGCGCTTTCGCCACTAACCCGCCTCCGCGCGGGCTCTGGTGCCGAGCGGGCCCCGTGGAGGGGTGGCCGAGCGGTCAATGGCAGCAGACTGTAAATCTGCCGGGTTTTCCCTACGTTGGTTCAAATCCAACCCCCTCCACCACGCCTCAGCCGGCAAGCGCCCAGACCGCGCCGATCCCCGCCGCCCACAGCGCCGCCCCCCCGATGACGCCGATCAGCACGCCCGGGCCGGTGTCGACCAGCCGACCGCCCGGCGATGGCTCGTCCTCGGGCAGCGGCGGCAACAGCGCGCGTTCACCGGCACGCAGCAGCGGCAGCAGGTTCGGGTTGACGGCGGCGATCCGCCCCGGACGGCGGCGGTCGGTCAGGGTCGCCTCGGCCTCGCGCTGCATCGTCACCGCCTCCGTCATTTGCGCCAATCCCGTTGACGGCGGCATCGCGCAGGTCTTTCACGCCGATCGTGCTTAAGCAGGAACGGTCGCCATGCACCGCGTTGAGACACCGACCATCGCCGTCGCCGGCAGCGCCGAACGCTTCCCGGTGCGACGTATCTATTGCGTCGGCCAGAACTACGCCGACCATGCCCGCGAGATGGGCGGCGACCCGGCGCGGACGCCGCCGTTCTTCTTTGGCAAGCCCGCCGATGCGGTCGTCGCCAGCGGCACCGCGCTGCCGTTCCCGTCCGCCACCGCCAACCTCCACCACGAGATCGAGCTGGTCGTGGCGCTCGGCGAGGGCGCGCGCGTCTTCGGCTTCGCCGCCGGCATCGACCTGACCCGGCGCGACCTGCAGGCAGCGGCAAAAGAAGCGCGGCAACCGTGGGACATGGCCAAGGGCTTCGACCGCTCGGCCCCGCTCGGGGCGCTGACGCGCGGCCAGCCGCCGGCGTCGGGCGCGATCGCCCTCGCCGTCAACGGCGAAACCCGGCAAGCCAGCGACCTTGCCCGGATGATCTGGAGCGTGCCCGAGATCCTCGCCGCGCTCGCGGGCTATGTCGCGCTCGCGCCCGGCGACCTGATCTTCACCGGTACGCCGGCGGGCGTCGGGCCGCTGGTCCGCGGCGACCGGGTGCGCGGCAGCGTCGCCGGGTGCGAACCCGTGGAAATCAGCTTTACCTAGCCGGCACGACCCGGTCGCGGCCCATGCGCTTGGCATCGTAGAGCGCGGCGTCGGCGCGGGCGATCAGCGCTTCGGCCGCCTCGCCCGCATCCTGCGCGGTGCCGGCCGAAAAGCTGACCCGCCCCATGCTGCTGCCGTCGTCGCTGCGCCGGATGATGCGCGCCGCCAGCGTGGCGCGCGCCCGGTCGATGGTCGCGGTCGCCGACCCCAGCGCCGCACCCGGCAGCATGACCACGAACTCCTCGCCGCCCAGCCGTCCGACGGTCCCGCCTTTGCCTACCGCGTGCGCCAGATGGTCGGCGACGTAGCGCAGCACCTCGTCGCCCATGGCGTGACCGAAGCGGTCGTTGACCCGCTTGAAATGGTCGATGTCGACCATCGCGATGCTCAGCGCCGCGACATCCGCGCGCGCCGTCTCCTGCGCCGCCGCCAGCCGCTTCAGCGCGCCGCGCCGGTTGAGCACGCCGGTCAGCGGGTCGGTTACCGCCGCGGTCTCCGCCGATTTCAGCTTGTCGCGCAGTTTCGCCGAATCGGTCGAGGCGGTGGCGAGCTTGGCGCTCAGCCGCACATTGACCTCCAGCATCGTCGCGGTCGCCGCCCCCAGCCGCTCGATCAGTCGGGCCAGCGCCGCGGCATCGGGGGCCGGGCCGCGTAGCTCCGCGTCGCCCGAGGCCAAGGCCTCGCCGTAGCGGCGCGCGTCGGACTCGCCGCGGCTCAGGCGCTCGGTCAGCGCCTCGGCCTGGTCGTGCGCCGCCTCGACCAATGCCGCAACCTCGCCGGGTGGCACGTCACCGCAGTGTGCGCGCCGCAGCGCCAAAACGCCGGCGGCATCGAGACCCTCCGCCAGCGCCGCCTCGACCGCGGCGGATAACACCGGGTCGTCGCCCTCGGCATGACGCATCAACAGGTCGAAGGTCGGTGTCTCCGGCGGCAGGCCGGTCTCGACCAGCAGGTGGCGCACGCGGTCATAGAGTAGAAGCCGCGGGTGGCCGAGCGGGCCCGCGGCGCGGCCGTCGAGCGCGGGGCTCGCGGCGAGCAACCCTGTGTGGTCCATGATGCTCGTTCCTTCCGCGTCACGGGGAGGAACGGCGCGCCGCCGCTACGCTTAACGCCGGGGTCAGGAGGTGACGCTGCGGCCCGGCTGACGGCGTCGGGCCGCGATGCCGACGATCAGCAGGCCGCTGACCGCCATGCCGAGCAACACGATGCCCGGCACATCCGGCATCCGCTCGACCGGCGCGCCGCGGGCGGCCGGTACGGGCTCGGCGGCGGGCGACCGCGCCGGCGCTGCGGCGAGCGGCGCGGCGGCGAGCAGGGCAGCGGCGATAAGCGGACTAAACTTCTTCATGCAGACAGGCTTACCCGATCGAAGGTTACGATTCGGCTTACCTTGCTGCGGTGCAACAAAGACTTCATGGAGGTTTCGGAACCGTGGAGCGGGTAGAGGGAATCGAACCCTCGTATGAAGCTTGGAAGGCTACTGCTCTACCATTGAGCTATACCCGCGCGGTCCGGGTGGGTAGCGCCGACGGCCGCGCGCGACAAGTCTCTTGCTCCCCCGGCGCGCCGTCGGTATAGCCGCCGCTCTCGGAACCGGAGGAGTGTAGCTCAGCTGGTAGAGCATCGGTCTCCAAAACCGAGGGCCGGGGGTTCGAGCCCCTCCACTCCTGCCAGCCGCTTCGCGCGACTTGCGGCGAAGGGTTCGAGAGTTATCTAGGGACCAGCCGACGGCTCCCGGTTCGGGGCGCTGCGGCTGGTTCTTGCTGTTACGGGCGAGTGAAGACAGGATACGATGGCGAAGGTTTCACCCGGTGAGTTCGTGCGGCAGGTCCGTGCTGAAACCGCGAAGGTCAGCTGGCCGACGCGCCGTGAAACCGTGACCACGACGATCATGGTGCTGATCATGACGACGTTGCTGGCGGTGTTTTTCTTGGGTATCGATTCGATCCTCGGCGGCCTGGTCAAGTTCCTGCTGTCGCTGGCGGGCTAAGGGAAACGCATGTCGCGCTGGTACATCATCCACGCCTATTCGGGCTTCGAGAACAAGGTGCGCGACTCGATCGTCACCGAGGCGACCCGCATGGGCCTCGACGCCTTCATCGATTCGGTCGAGGTGCCGGTCGAGAAGGTCACCGAGGTCCGCCGCGGTAAGAAGGTGACCAGCGACCGCAAGTATTTCCCGGGCTACGTGCTCGCCAAGCTCGAGATGACCGACGATGTCTATCACCTTGTCAAGAACACGCCCAAGGTCACCGGTTTCTTGGGGTCGCAGGGCAAGCCCCAGCCGATCAGCGAGACCGAGGCCAACCGCATCCTCAACACCAAGGTCGACGAGGCTGCCTCGCCGACTGCCAAGCCCAAGCTGAAGGTCAATTTCGACATCGGCGACCAGGTCAAGGTCTTGGACGGCCCGTTCGCGTCGTTCAACGGCATGGTCGAGGAGCTCGATTTCGACCACGGCAAGGTCAAGGTTTCGGTATCGATCTTCGGCCGCGCCACCCCGGTCGAACTGGGCTTCGAACAGGTCGAGAAGCCCAAGTAAGCGTTTTTTGGAAGTGGGAGGCGGGCCGCGGTCCGTCGTTTGAACCACATTTAGGAGTGCCGTCATGGCAAAGAAGATTACTGGCTACATCAAGCTGCAGGTGAAGGCGGGCGCGGCCAACCCCTCGCCGCCGATCGGGCCCGCGCTCGGCCAGCGCGGCGTCAACATCATGGAGTTCTGCAAGGCGTTCAACGCCAAGACCTCCGAGATGGAAAAGGGCATGCCGATCCCGACCGTCATCACGGTCTATGCCGACCGCTCGTTCAGCTTCATCACCAAGACCGCTCCGGCGAGCTATCTGATCAAGCAGGCGGCGGGCCTCAAGGCCGGCGGCACGACGCCGGGCAAGGGTGCCAGCGCCGGCAAGATCAAGCAGTCGCAACTCCGCAGCATCGCGGAAGCCAAGATGACCGACCTCAATGCCAACAGCATCGAGACGGCGATGAAGACGATCGAGGGCAGCGCGCGCTCGATGGGTCTCGAAGTGGTGGAGGGCTGATCCGATGGCCATGAGCAAGAAGGTCAAGGCGCTCAGCGCCACCGTCGACCGCGAGAAGCTGTACGACCTCGACGCCGCGCTCGGCATGGTCAAGGCCAACGCCACCGCCAAGTTCGATGAGACGATCGAGGTGTCGATCGGCCTAAACGTCGATCCGCGCCACGCCGATCAGATGGTCCGTGGCGTCGTCACTTTGCCCAAGGGCACCGGCAAGGTTGTTCGCGTCGGCGTGTTCGCGCGCGGTGCCAAGGCAGAAGAAGCGCTCGCTGCCGGGGCCGACGTCGTCGGTGCCGAGGATCTGCTGGAGATCGTGCAGGGCGGCAAGATCGACTTCGACCGCTGCATCGCGACCCCCGACATGATGGGTCTGGTCGGCCGACTCGGTAAGGTGCTCGGCCCCAAGGGCATGATGCCGAACCCGAAGCTCGGCACCGTCACCATGGCGGTCGGCGACGCGGTCAAGGCGGCCAAGGGCGGCCAGGTCGAGTACCGGGTCGAGAAGGCCGGGATCATCCACGGCCGGCTCGGCAAGGCGAGCTTCAGCCAGGACGACCTGCGCGCCAACTTCGACGCGCTGCTCGACGCAGTGGTCCGCGCCAAGCCGTCGGGCGCCAAGGGCAAGTACCTGCAGAAGGTTGCGCTCAGCTCGACGATGGGTGTCGGCGTCAAGGTTGATACCGCCACCGTCGGCCACGCGGTCTGATCGCCCGGATCAACTGACGATGCGGAGGGCCGGGAGCGATCCCGGCCCTTTTCACGTGTCGTGCGGTCTCAGGCAGCGACGACGCGCAGCCGCCGGCGCCGCATCGTTGCGCCGGTCAAGCCAAAGCCGGCGATCATCATCGCCCAGCTGGCGGGTTCGGGCACGCCGCCCGGGGCGCCTGTCAGGAAAGCCCCTGACGCGGATGTAAAGCTCAGCCCGTCGGGGAGGGCACCAAAACCGACCTTACCGGTATTTTCGAAATTGCAGATCGTGCCAACGTCGCTGCAATCGAGCAACACGCGCAGACCGAAACCGATGCGGCTACGCCCGGTCGGCAGTACGAGCCCTGTAGATATCACCGTGTTGTAATAGCCGGGGATGCTGTTCCAGTCCTTGAACACCGAATAGGTTGTGAGATCGACATTGTCGGGCGCATTGAAGAAAAATGCCCCGCCCTGTTGGACACCATTGAAGGTGCCGTTGCTGGCATAACCGACCACGAGATTCTGACTGGCGATGGTGCCATTCTGGAAGCGCAGGCTGTGATCGCCAGAGCAGGTACCAAAGCCGCCCCCCGGGCATTCCGATAGTCCGCCGGTAATAGTGAAGGCTCCATATGCGGTGCTGCCGAAATTGCGCATGTCGCTGATCGATCCGTCGAAGCTGAAGTTGACTGGCAGCAGCAGATTGCCGCCCGAGGTGTTGTCGAAGAACACCGTGTCGTAAATTTGCGCGTCGGCGAAGCCGCGTGCAGCGTTGGGATCATTGCTGCCGATAACAACGCTGGCCCGTACGCCGCCGAGGCGAAGATCGGCTATTGCGCTGGCGGTGTTGCCCGCATTGGTGGCAACGCTGGCGCTGTTGACATGGCCATCGGGCGAGACGGAGGTCGAAAAGCTGCCACTGCCTGCTGCCGAGAGAGGAAGTGTGACGCCGTCCCTTATCTCGGCAAAGCTCGTGCTCGGGGAACCAAAGGCTGCGGCAAAGGCGTATCGCGAAGGGTCAAAGACGTTGTCGCTCGCCAGTGCCGGGACGGCGGCAAGCGACAGCGCCAAGGCGGCGGCAAGGCGCGATGCCGGGCTGCCGGCCCACCTCTTCAATAGCGCATTCGTCATTGTCCTGTCTCCCTGCTGCTGTGGTGTCGAATTGATTCCGCGGGTGCCGCCTTGAATGTTAATGGCTTGGTAGGCAGGCGCGTCCCGACATGTCGGGGCGCATCGGGGCATGACGGGGCATCACGTTGGTGCGGGGGCTTTGGAGACGGGACGACCGCAAGTGGAGCGCAGTGGCAATGGCAGCTTGAGAGCGGTAGCAGCCGATGGCCGGCTGCGCAGCTGGAAGGAGATTGCCAGCTATTTCGGTGCCGACGAACGCACCGTAAAACGCTGGGAAATCTCTCGCGGCCTGCCGGTATACCGGGTGCCAGGCGAGGCCCGGGCACCGGTCTATGCCTATGAAGCCGAACTGGCGGCGTGGCTCCGTGCCGATCCGGCGACTTCTGAGGCAGCACCGGTTTCGAGCCAACCGATCGACACAGCCTTGCCGTGGCGGGCGATCCTGCTGGCGGTTGCCGGGGTTCTGGCGGCGCTGGCGGTGATTTCGGCACAGGGCTGGCAGCGCGCCGCCAGCGAGCGGCAGGTCGCCAATGACCGTGTCGCCGATGTGCGGCAACTGGCACACTCCCAGGTCGCCGCGCTCTCCGACCGCCTGGAGAAGCAGCCGGGCACGGTACGGCTGCGCGCCGGCCTGGCGCAGGAAGCCGCCGCGATGCTCGGCAAAGTCGCGGCGCTGCCGAATGCGACCGCCGAATTGCGCCAGGAAGCCGCCGAGGCCTATCGCCGGCTGGCGATCGTCCAAAACAGCACCGAGCGGCCGAGCCTGCGCGACCGGCCGGCGGCGCGCGCCACGCTCGACAAGGCGCTGGCTCTGGTGGCGGAGGATGCTTCGGTTGCCGGCCGCCAGCTGCGCGCCCGCATCCTTGTCGACGCGGCGCGGCAGGCGGCGGCGGACGGCGCGGTGGCCAAGGCGCCGGCGATGCTGAAGGCGGCGGCGGTCAGCGCGGGTGCGGCCCCGCCGGCGCTGCGCGACGAACTGCTGCTCGGCGAGGCGGAGATCGCCGATTGGCAAGGTGACTATGGCCGGGCCATCCAGCTCGCCGGGCGGGTTTCGGCAGCGGTGCCGGTCGATGTGGAGGCGGCGCTGCGCCAGTTGCGTGGCTTCGATCTGGCTGCGGAAGGACATTATTACAGCGGCGGCAAGTTGGCAGCGCTAGCGGGCTATCAGGCGGCCGCCGCTGCGGCGAAGGCTGGGGTGGCGCGCTGGCCCGACGAGCCGCGCTTCCGCTGGACCTTGCAGCGCCAGCAGTGGAATGTCGGCACGACACTGATCGACGCCGAGAGGGCGAGGGAGGCTCTGCCGATGCTGCGCTCGTCGCGCGATGGCTGGATGGCGATGGCCAGGGCCGATCCCGATGACGGCGCGGTGGCGTCATGGGTGCGGATCGCTCGGCTGGCCTTTGGGCAGGCGCTGGCCGCGGCCGGGCCGAGCGAGGCCGCGATTGCCGAGCTGTCGGCGTCGCTGGCCGATCGGCGCGAATGGCTGGCCGACAATCCTGGCAATGCCGAGCGGCAGCGGGCGCTGATCGTCGGGCTGAATGCGCTTGCCGATGTCTTTGGCGCGGCAGGGCGCAGCGCCGAAGCCTGCGCCGCGTACGGCGAATCGGGCGCCATGATGGAACGCATGCGCAAGGCCGGCAGCCTTACCCAGCTGGACCGCGATTCGATGGTGCCGCTGCGGGACGCCGGGATGGCGCGCCATTGCCGGGCGGCGGCCCCGACTTGAACCCGGAAACTTGACATCGTCACTGCGGCCGTTAAACGCCCCGCTCCGCTGTTGCCCGCAAGGGGAACGGCGACCGTCCGAGATTGCAGGTGTGCGCGAGCACTTAAGCCAGAAGGCCTGTATGAGACGGGGAGAGTTTTACCGGTCATCCGTGCGATGGCTTGGCCGGGCTTGCGAACGGGTTTGCGCCCGCGCGTCAGGCGACGATCCCTCGGACGGGCCACCGGCCCGGACCTCCCGTTCGGGCCTTGGCTCAACCGGTCTCCTTGCAATGGGGGACCTGAACCCAAGGAGAGAGCATGGATCGCGCTCAGAAAACCGAGCAGGTCTCCGCCCTCGCAAAGACTTTGTCCGAGACGGCTGTCGTCGTCGTCACCCGTAACCACGGGCTGACGGTCGCGCAGGTCACCGATCTCAGGACCAAGATGCGGGCAGCGGGTGCCAGCTTCAAAGTGACCAAGAACCGCCTCGCGCGGATCGCTCTGGAGGGTACGCCCTACCAGCCGATCGGCGAGCTGCTGACGGGTCCGATCGCCTTCGCCACGTCCCCTGATCCGGTCGCCGCCGCCAAGGTTGCGGTGGATTTCGCGAAAACGAACGACAAGTTCGAAATCGTCGGCGGGGCGATGGGCGACACGGTGCTCAGTGTCGACGGCGTCAAGGCGCTGGCCACACTGCCGTCGCTAGACGAGCTGCGGGCGAAGATCGTGGGCCTGATCCAGGCACCCGCGACCAAGCTCGCGCAGCTGGTCAATGCGCCCGCGGGCAAGCTCGCCCGGGTCGTCGGAGCCTATGCAACCAAGGAAGCGGCATAACGCCGAATATTAATCGGGCGTATGCCCAGCGAATGGAGATTATCAATGGCTGACCTGAACAAGATCGTCGAAGAGCTTTCGACCCTGACCGTCCTCGAGGCGGCTGACCTCGCCAAGCTGCTCGAAGAGAAGTGGGGCGTGTCTGCCGCCGCTGCCGTCGCCGTTGCCGGCCCGGCCGCCGGTGGTGCCGCGGCTCCCGCCGTCGAGGAGAAGACCGAGTTCGACGTCGTCCTGACCGGCGACGGCGGCAAGAAGATCAACGTCATCAAGGAAGTCCGCGCCATCACCGGCCTGGGCCTCACCGAAGCCAAGACACTGGTCGAGTCGGCTCCCAAGGCCGTCAAGGAAGGCATCTCGAAGGCCGATGCCGAGAAGATCAAGGCCCAGCTCGAGGCCGCTGGCGCGACCGTCGAACTCAAGTAAGCTCAACCGTTTGCGTGATAGGGGCGGTCCCGCCGGGGCCGCCCTTTTATTTCATGCGGCGGCGATGCGTCGCGCCTGTGCGTAGCGATGTAACTTTGCTATGGTTTGTTAAGATGCGGGCAAGTAGGCGGACCAGACATGAGCGCCATGGCGGGATATGCGAGCGAACTTCCCAACTTCGGCTGGCGCGACCGGCGGGTCTCCCAGCCCATTGACGAGCGGCGGCGCTCGCTCCATGCGCTGTATTATGCAACTACGTCAGCATCGGCTCCACGCTTGACAGACCGTCTCTCCCAACTGACCGACGGTCAGCGCGACTGCCTGCGTCTGGTCTATGCGCACATGACGTCGAAGGATATCGCGCGCGCTCTCGGGGTATCGCCGCACACGGTCGACATGCGGTTGCGAACGGCCATGAAAACGCTGGGCGTCGCCAGCCGCATCGACGCGGCGCGCGCCCTGTTCGATGCCGACGGCGTCACGGACAGCTATCAGCCGTTGATATATCAGGCACCGGAGATTGCCGGAGACGCCAACGTGGTCACATTGGGGTCTCCGGCCTCAACCACGAGCGACGAATATGCGACCCAGCATTCCGATCCGCGGTTCAGTCCGGGCTTCGATCCGTCCGCCGGCGGCCCTCCCCGTCTGGCGGGCGCATCGTTGCCCTTCGGTGATGATACGCTCATTGCCGGGGGCCGGCAAGGCGAGCGGAGCACGCCAGCTCCGCTCGCCGGGTCGCTCCCCTGGGGTTCACGCAATACGCTTACTCCAGGCGCACGGCTTGCCTGGATAGCTGCGATCGCCATCGGATCCGCGCTGGCTTTCGGCGCGATCCTCGGTGCGCTCGCGGCGTTGACCGCGCTTATGTAATCCCGCCGGCATCCTCCGGCGGGTTCACCGCCGCCCGCGCATTTTGCGCGAATTGAGGAATTTGACATGCTCAAGGAACGCCGCCAGATCGCCGAGACCGTCGCCCAGCAGCTGTTCGCTGCCGAGGCCGCCATTGACGCCGCCATCGCCGCGACCGCGACGCTCGCCGCCACCATGCCGATGGCTCGGGGCGAAGCGCGGCTCGCCGCCTGCGTCGGCCAAGATGCGCTGATGGAAGCGATGGCGACCTGCATGAAGCTGGTCGAGGCCCGCGAGCGCATCGTCGCGACGCATGCTGCGCTACGTGTCACCCAGCGCCAGATGGGGCTGGACGCCGTCAATTTCGGCGGCCTCGTGGACAAGTTCACCAGGGTGCCCGGCGAAGAGGGTGGTCCCTCGGCACGCCGGCTTGCGGTCGTGACGTCGGAGCCTGGCACAGCGCGCGCTGCCTAAATTAGGTCCGCTCTCAGTATGGCCGGGCCACAATGGCCCGGCCATGGAAAGGACGGAGCAATGATACACAAGATTGTATTCCTGAGCCTGTTGCTCGGCAGTTGCGGCTACGCAGTGTGGCTCGGTCGCGACAACGAGCGCTTGACCGCCATTGCCTTGCTGTCGAGTGCAGTTGCGTCGGTTTATCTTCAGACCAGCAAATTCTTCCAGCCCGAGTCCGGTATCCTCCTCGTCGACCTGGTGCTTCTCTCCTATCTGATCTGGCTGGCGTTGCGCAGCGACCGCTTCTGGCCGCTCTATGCCGCCGGGTTCCAGGTGGTGGGGACCACCATTCATTTGGCACGGATTGCGGACCATAATGTGCTGCACTCGGCCTATGCGACGGCGCAGGTGTTCTGGGCCTACCCGGTCTTGTTCGCCTTGGTGGTCGGCACCTCGCTAGAGGCGCGCTACCGGCGAGAATAAGGGGCATTGCCGAAGTCCTGCGGCGCTTCTATATAGCCCTCATACGACATTCCGGTCGGCTGCGCCTTGGGGTGCATCTGGCCGCCTTTCCCGGCCCCGGGACACGGTGCGACCAGCGAACCGCACCGCGACGAATGGGGGCCGGGCCTAAGGTTTCACTACGCTGACGGTGCGGTCCGGGCTTCCGGGCACGCACTTTTTCGCGTTGGGCTTCGGCTCATCGGCGGCGAAGAGGACGACAGAACGCATGGCCACCCAGCTCGCGACGTTCACGGCGAAGAAGCGCATCCGCAAGACCTTCGGCAAGATCCACGAAGTCGTGCAGATGCCCAACCTGATCGAGGTGCAGCGCGAGAGCTACGAGCATTTCCTGCGCTCGCGCCCCGCCGACGGCTATGTCTCGGGCCTGGAGAAGACGCTGCGCTCCGTGTTCCCAATCCGCGATTTCGCCGGCACCGCCGAGCTCGATTTCGTCCACTACGAGCTGGAAGACCCCAAGTACGACACCGACGAGTGCCGCCAGCGCGGCATGACCTATGCGGCCCCGATGCGCGTCACGCTGCGTCTGATCGTGTTCGAGGTCGATGCCGACACCGAGGCGCGGTCGGTGCTCGATATCAAGGAGCAGGACGTCTACATGGGCGACATGCCCTTGATGACGGGCAACGGCACCTTCATCATCAACGGCACCGAGCGGGTCATCGTCAGCCAGATGCACCGTTCGCCGGGTGTGTTCTTCGATCATGATCGCGGCAAGACGCATGCGTCCGGCAAGTTTCTGTTCGCCGCGCGGGTGATCCCGTACCGCGGCAGCTGGCTCGATTTCGAGTTCGACGCCAAGGACATCGTCAACGTCCGCATCGACCGCAAGCGCAAGCTGCCGGTCACCAGCCTGTTCTACGCGCTGAACTACAACTCGGAGGAAATCCTCAACGAGTTTTACAAGCGCGTCGTCTGGGTCCGTGGCCACGGTTCCAAGGGAGAAGCCGGCTGGGTCGTGCCGTTCGTCGAGGCCAACTGGCGCGGCCAGAAGCCGAGCTTCGACATCGTCAACGGCGAGACTGGCGAGGTCGTCTTTCCGCTCGGCACCAAGATCACGCCGCGTGTCGCCCGCAAGGCAGTGACCGACGGCCTCAACACGTTGCTCATCCCGACCGAGGAGATTTTCGGCCGCTACTCGGCGTTCGACCTGATCAACGAGGCGACCGGCGAGATCTACATCGAGGCCGGTGACGAGCTGACCGCCGAAAACCTGGAGAAGCTGGATCAGGCCGGCCACACCTCGATCGAGCTGCTCGACATCGATCATGTCTCGGTCGGTCCGTGGATCCGCAACACGCTGATGGCCGACAAGGTCGAGGAGCGCGACCATGCGCTCAGCGAGATCTACCGCGTCATGCGCCCGGGCGAGCCGCCGACGAAGGAAACCGCCGAGAGCATGTTCTACGGCCTGTTCTTCGACCCCGACCGCTACGACCTCAGTGCCGTCGGCCGCGTCAAGATGAACATGCGGATGGCGCTCGACGTCCCCGACGACATGACCGTGCTGCGCCGCGAGGACATCCTCGAGGTCGTAAAGACGCTGGTGAACTTGAAGGACGGCAAGGGCGAGATCGACGACATCGACAACCTCGGCAACCGCCGCGTGCGCTCGGTCGGCGAGCTGCTGGAGAACCAGTACCGCGTCGGTCTTCTCCGCATGGAGCGTGCGGTCAAGGAGCGCATGTCGTCGGTCGATATCGACACGGTCATGCCCAACGACCTGATCAACGCCAAGCCGGCGGTCGCCGCGGTGCGTGAATTCTTCGGCAGCTCGCAGCTGTCGCAGTTCATGGACCAGACCAATCCGCTCAGCGAAGTCACCCACAAGCGTCGCGTCTCGGCGCTCGGGCCGGGCGGTCTGACCCGTGAGCGTGCCGGCTTCGAAGTCCGCGACGTTCACCCGACTCACTATGGCCGGATCTGCCCGATCGAGACGCCGGAAGGCCCGAACATCGGCTTGATCAACAGCCTCGCGACGTTCAGCCGGGTCAACAAGTACGGCTTTATCGAGACGCCGTACCGCAAGGTCGTCGATCACAAGCTGACCGACGACGTCGTGTATCTGTCGGCGATGGAGGAGGCCAAGCACACGATCGCGCAGGCCAACGCCGAGACCGACAAGGACGGCGGCTTCGTCGAGGAGCTGATCTCGTCGCGTGAGGCGGGTGAGTTCCTGATGAGCCCGAAGAACAACATCACGCTGATGGACGTCAGTCCCAAGCAGCTGGTGTCGGTCGCGGCGTCGCTGATCCCGTTCCTCGAGAACGACGACGCCAACCGCGCGCTGATGGGCTCGAACATGCAGCGCCAGGCGGTGCCGCTGGTCAAGGCCGAGGCACCGTTCGTCGGCACCGGCATGGAGGGCACCGTCGCCCGTGACAGCGGTGCGGCGATCGCAGCGCGCCGCACCGGCATCATCGACCAGGTCGACGCGACCCGTATCGTCATCCGGGCGACCGAGGACGTGGCGGCCGGCAAGTCGGGCGTCGACATCTACACGCTGATGAAGTTCCAGCGCTCGAACCAGTCGACCTGCATCAACCAGCGTCCGCTGGTGACGGTCGGCGACATCGTGCGCAAGGGCGACATCATCGCCGACGGCCCCTCGACCGAGCTGGGTGAGCTGGCGCTGGGCCGCAACGCCCTCGTCGCGTTCATGCCATGGAACGGCTACAACTACGAGGACTCGATCCTCATCAACGAGAAGATCGTCAAGGAAGACGTCTTCACCTCGATCCACATCGAGGAGTTCGAGGTCATGGCCCGCGACACCAAGCTCGGGCCGGAGGACATCACCCGCGACATCCCCAACGTCGGAGAGGAAGCGTTGCGCAACCTCGACGAGGCCGGCATCGTCTATATCGGTGCCGAAGTGGAGCCGGGCGACATCCTGTGCGGCAAGATCACGCCGAAGGGCGAAAGCCCGATGACGCCGGAGGAAAAGCTGCTCCGCGCCATCTTTGGCGAGAAGGCCAGCGATGTGCGCGACACCTCGCTGAAGCTGCCGCCCGGCGTCGCCGGTACGGTGGTCGAGGTGCGGGTGTTCAATCGCCACGGTATCGACAAGGACGAGCGCGCGCTCCAGATCGAGCGCGAGGAGATCGACCGGCTGGACAAGGACGCCGCCGACGAGCGCGCGATCCTCGACCGCGCGACCTATGCGCGTCTGCGCGACATGCTGATGGGCCAGTCGCTCGCCGCCGGGCCGAAGGGCTTTAAGAAGGGTGCCGAGGTCGACGCCGCGATGCTCGAGGCCAACCCGCGCCGCGAGTGGTGGAAGTTTGGCGTCGCCGACGACACCCGCCAGGCCGATCTCGAGGCCCTTAAGGGCCAGTGGGAGGACGCGCAGTCCAACATCGACGCGCGCCTCGACGACAAGAAGGGCAAGCTGCAGGCCGGTGACGAGCTGCCGCCGGGCGTGCTGAAGATGGTCAAGGTGTTCGTCGCGGTGAAGCGCAAGCTGCAGCCGGGCGACAAGATGGCCGGCCGTCACGGCAACAAGGGCGTGATCAGCCGGATTCTACCGCAGGAGGACATGCCGTTCCTCGAGGACGGGACTCCGGTGGACATCGTGCTCAACCCGCTCGGCGTGCCGAGCCGGATGAACGTCGGCCAGATCTTCGAAACGCACCTTGGCTGGGCCGCGCGCGGCCTTGGCAAGCAGATCGGCCAGATGCTCGAGGACATCCACGCCAAGGGCAAGGGACTGCAAACGTCGAACACCGGCGAGCTGCGGTCGAAGCTGAAGTCGATCTACGGCAGCCAGTACGACGACGACATCGCCGGCATGAGCGAGGACGAAATGGGCGAGCTCGCCCAGAACCTGTCGCTCGGCGTGCCAATGGCGACGCCGGTGTTTGACGGGGCCCGCGAGGCGGACGTGTCGAACATGCTGGAGCTGGCGGGCCTCGATGCGTCCGGCCAGGTCGAGCTGTTCGATGGGCGTACGGGCGACATGTTCGACCGCAAGGTGACGGTGGGCTACATCTACATGCTCAAGCTGCACCACCTCGTGGACGACAAGATTCACGCGCGTTCGATCGGGCCTTACAGCCTCGTCACCCAGCAACCGCTGGGCGGCAAGGCGCAGTTCGGCGGGCAGCGGTTCGGCGAGATGGAGGTGTGGGCCTTGCAGGCCTACGGTGCCGCCTACACCTTGCAGGAAATGCTCACCGTCAAGTCGGACGACGTCATCGGCCGTACCAAGGTCTACGAAGCGATCGTCAAGGGCGACGATACTTTCGAGGCCGGCATTCCCGAGAGCTTCAATGTGCTCGTCAAGGAAATGCGATCGCTGGGGCTCAACGTCGAGCTGCAGAACGCCGAGAAGGTCGAATAACGGGAGGCAAGAGAGGGGCGCGGATCACGCCGCCGCCCCTCGGCTTCCCCGCCGCGCTGCGGCCACGACATAGAAGGACAGACCCATGAACCAGGAACTGATGAACTTCTTCAATCCGGCTGCGAAGCCGGAGACGTTCGACCAGATCCAGATTTCGCTGGCCAGCCCGGAGAAGATCCGCAGCTGGTCGTTCGGCGAGATCAAGAAGCCCGAGACCATCAACTACCGGACGTTCAAGCCTGAGCGCGACGGCCTGTTCTGCGCGCGCATCTTCGGTCCGATTAAGGACTACGAGTGCCTGTGCGGCAAGTACAAGCGCATGAAGTACAAGGGCATCGTCTGCGAGAAGTGCGGCGTCGAGGTCACCGTCTCGAAGGTCCGGCGTGAGCGCATGGGCCACATCGAGCTGGCCGCGCCGGTCGCGCACATCTGGTTCCTGAAGTCGCTGCCGTCGCGCATCGGCATGCTTCTCGACATGCCGCTCAAGAACCTCGAGCGGGTGCTGTACTTCGAGCAGTATGTCGTGCTCGAGCCCGGCATGACGCCGATGAAGAAGTTCGACCTCCTGACCGAGGACGAGCTGGCGACCGCGCAGGACGAGTACGGCGAGGACGGCTTCCAGGCCGGCATCGGTGCCGAGGCGATCCGCAAGCTGCTCGAGGAAATGGACCTCGAGGGCGAGATGGTCGTGCTGCGCGAGGAGCTGGCGACGACCAAGTCGGAGCTGAAGCCCAAGAAGATCATCAAGCGCATGAAGGTCGTCGAAAGCTTCATCGAGAGCGGCAACAAGCCCGAGTGGATGGTGCTGCAGGTCGTGCCGGTGATCCCGCCCGAACTGCGCCCGCTGGTACCCCTCGACGGCGGCCGCTTCGCGACGTCGGACCTGAACGACCTCTATCGCCGCGTCATCAACCGCAACAACCGTCTGAAGCGCCTGATCGAGCTGCGCGCCCCGGACATCATCGTCCGCAACGAGAAGCGCATGCTGCAGGAGGCGGTCGACGCGCTGTTCGACAACGGCCGCCGCGGCCGCACCATCACCGGCGCCAACAAGCGGCCGTTGAAGTCGCTCTCCGACATGCTCAAGGGCAAGCAGGGCCGCTTCCGCCAGAACCTGCTCGGCAAGCGCGTCGATTATTCGGGCCGCTCGGTCATCGTCACCGGGCCGGAACTGAAGCTGCACCAGTGCGGCCTGCCCAAGAAGATGGCGCTCGAGCTGTTCAAGCCGTTCATCTACTCGCGCCTCGACGCCAAGGGTCTGTCGATGACCCTCAAGCAGGCGAAGAAGTGGGTCGAGAAGGAGCGCAAGGAAGTCTGGGACATCCTCGACGAGGTGATCCGCGAGCATCCGGTGCTCCTCAACCGCGCCCCGACGCTTCACCGCCTCGGGATCCAGGCGTTCGAGCCGGTGCTGATCGAGGGCAAGGCGATCCAGCTCCACCCGCTGGTCTGCTCGGCCTTTAACGCCGACTTCGACGGTGACCAGATGGCCGTGCACGTCCCCCTGAGCCTTGAGGCCCAGCTGGAAGCGCGCGTCCTGATGATGTCGACCAACAACATCCTGTCGCCCGCCAACGGCAAGCCGATCATCGTGCCGTCGCAGGACATGGTGCTCGGGCTTTATTATCTGTCGATGGACCGCGAGGGCGAGCCGGGTGCCGGCATGGCCTTCGCCAACATCAGCGAGGTCCACCAGGCGCTGCAGGCCAAGGCGGTGACGCTGCACTCCAAGATCATCGCGCGCGTCGAGACCACCGATGAGGCGGGCAAGATGGTGCTGCGCCGCGTCGAGACCACGCCGGGCCGCATGCTGCTCGGCGAGACGCTGCCGAAGAACCACAAGGTGCCCTACGAGACGATCAACCGGCTCCTCACCAAGAAGGACATCGGCGACGTCATCGACGAGGTCTACCGGCACACCGGCCAGAAGGAGACCGTGCTGTTCGCCGACGCGATCATGGCGCTCGGCTTCAAGCACGCGTTCATGGCCGGCATCAGCTTCGGCAAGGACGACATGGTCATCCCCGCCAGCAAGGAGGCCACGGTAAACGATACCCGCGCCTCGGTGAAGGATTATGAGCAGCAGTACCAGGACGGCCTGATCACACAGGGCGAGAAGTACAACAAGGTCGTCGACGCCTGGGCGCGTTGCGGCGACCAGGTTGCTGACGCCATGATGAAGGAGATCAGCTCCAAGAAGGTCGACGCCGACGGCCGCGAGAAGCAGATCAACTCGATCTACATGATGGCCCACTCGGGTGCCCGCGGCTCGCAGGCGCAGATGAAGCAACTGGCGGGCATGCGCGGCCTGATGGCCAAGCCGTCGGGCGAGATCATCGAGACGCCTATCATCTCGAACTTCAAGGAAGGCCTGACCGTCCTTGAATACTTCAACTCGACCCACGGTGCTCGCAAGGGCCTCGCGGACACCGCGCTGAAGACCGCCAACTCAGGGTATCTGACGCGGCGTCTGGTCGATGTGTCGCAGGACTGCGTCGTCTTCGAGGACGATTGCGGCACCACCCGCGGCCTGCTGATGAAGGCGATCGTCGAGGGCGGCAGCACCATCGTTTCGCTCGGCGAGCGCATCCTTGGCCGGACCGTGCTCGACGACATCGTCGACGCGAAGACCGGCGAGGTCATCGCGCCCGCCGGCATGCTGCTGAGCGAAGTCGACGTGACGCGGATCGAGAAGGCCGCGGTGCCGGAAGTGAAGATCCGGTCGCCGCTGGTCTGCGAGACCAAGATCGGCGTCTGCGCGACCTGCTACGGCCGCGACCTCGCCCGCGGCACCCCGGTCAACACCGGCGAAGCGGTCGGCGTCATCGCCGCGCAGTCGATCGGCGAGCCCGGCACCCAGCTGACCATGCGCACCTTCCACATCGGTGGCGCGGCCCAGGTCAGCGAACAGTCGACGCTCGACGCGCCGGTCGATGGCAAGGTCCACCTGCGCAATCTGAACACCATCCGCGACTCGCGCGGGCGCAACATCTCGATGGCGCGCAACGGCGAGCTGGTGCTGATGGACGACGATGGCCGCGAGCGTTCGGTCCACCGTATCCCCTACGGCGCGACGCTGGTGCACCTGCATGACGCGATCGTTGGGAAGGGCGACCGGCTGGCGGACTGGGATCCGTACACCCTGCCGGTGATCACCGAGAAATCGGGGAAGGTGAAGTACCAGGACCTGATCGAGGGCGTCTCGATGTCCGAGAACGTCGACGATGCCACCGGCATCGCCAACAAGGTCGTGCAGGACTGGCGGGCGATCAACAAGAAGGACGACCTCAAGCCACGCATCACGCTGCTCGACGAGACTTCGGGTGAGGCAGCACGCTACCTGCTCGCGGTTGACGCCATCCTGTCGGTCAACGACGGTCAGGACGTGTTCGCGGGTGATGTCATTGCGCGTATTCCGAAGGAAGCGGCCAAGACCCGCGACATCACCGGCGGTCTGCCGCGGGTGGCGGAGCTGTTCGAGGCGCGCATCCCCAAGGACAACGCGATCATCGCGCGGATCAATGGGCGGGTGGAATTTGGCAAGGATTACAAGACCAAGCGCCGGATCAGCATCCGTCCCGAGGAGAGCGGCGCGGAGACGGCGGACTATCTGGTCCCCAAGGGCCGCCATGTCTCTGTTCAGGAGGGCGATTATGTCCGCAAGGGCGATTACCTGATCGACGGCAACCCGAACCCGCACGACATCCTCGACGTGCTCGGGGTAGAGCCGCTGGCCGAGTATCTGTGTGCCGAAATCCAGGAGGTCTATCGTCTGCAGGGCGTCAAGATCAACGACAAGCACATCGAGGTGATCGTTCGCCAGATGCTGCAGAAGGTCGAGATCACCAAGTCGGGCGACACCACCATGCTGGTCGGCGAACAGGTCGACCGGCTGGAAATGGAGGCCGAGAACGCCAAGCTCACCAAGAAGGGCACCCCCGCGGAGGGCAAGCCGGTCCTGCTGGGCATCACCAAGGCGTCGCTGCAGACCAAGTCGTTCATCTCGGCCGCGTCGTTCCAGGAGACGACGCGCGTGCTGACCGAGGCCGCCGTCCAGGGCAAGATCGACACCCTGACCGGCCTCAAGGAGAACGTCATCGTCGGCCGCCTGATCCCGGCAGGTACCGGTGCCGCCATGGCCCGCGCCCGGGTCACCGCGACGTCGCGCGACGCGGCGCTGCGGGCGGTCCAGGCGCAGAAGCTGGCGGCGTCGCAGCCGGTGGCGGTGCCGCTCGAGGCGGCCCCGGTGCCGAGCCCGCTCGGCGAGGTCGTCGGCGGCTAGGACGCCACAACGCAGCATGAATTGGCCCCGCCGGAGCGATCCGGCGGGGCTTTTTCTTGGCTCCGCGCTTTCGTCGCGCATCCGTGCAATGCTGACATGGCGACCAAGGGGCATGAACCATGAAGGTCATCGCGGCGGTATTGATCCTCACGGCAGTCAGCCCGGCGGCGGCGTACACCGTCGTCGGCTTCGAGCGAATCAACCCGGTCTATCCGTCGACACGCTACGCCCAGGTTCTCGGCTTCTATAACGGCGGCATCAGCAGCGCGGGCACCAGCGGCGCGAACTACGGTTTCGCGTTCAGCGCCAACGCGGTCGCTTTGTGCCTCAATCCGCTGGCGGGGAGTTGCTCGGCCGCGTCGGCGGGCGGGCTGCAGCCAACCTCGTCGCGCGGTGCGCTGGGCCTCGCCGCCGACGGCCAGGCGGTGCTCGATATCGCCGCGGGCTATAGCGGTCCGGTCGCTTTCCGCTACGCCGTCGCGCCGGGCAGCGGCGGCTCGATCGCGCTCTACGCCGGCCTCGGCGGCACGGGCCCCCAGCTCGCGGTCGTGCCGCTGTTCGCCAGCGCCGCCGGCTGCCCCGCGTACAGCGCGCCGATGTGCCCGCTCGCGCCCGGCGGGCTGGGCGGGACCGGGGTCATGTCGGTGGTATTCACCGGACAGGCCGGCAAAATCGTCTTCGACGATCTGACGTTCGGGGCGGGCAACGATCCGCTGCCACCGCCGGGTGTGCCCGAGCCCGGCACCTGGGCGCTGATGCTCGCGGGGTTCGGCCTTGCCGGCTCAGCCTTGCGGCGGCGGCGCGCTACCGCCTAGCGGCAGTCGGCAGCAGGGATATGTCGTGCTATGGCGCGCCGATGAACGTCGCGTACCCGGTGCCGTCAGCGCCCCCGCCAGAACTGCGCGTCGCGCTGTTCTCGGGCAACTACAACTACGTCCGCGACGGTGCGAACCAGGCGCTGAACAAGCTCGTCGACTATCTCGAACGGCAGGGCGTCGCGGTGCGCGTCTATTCGCCGACCAGCGCCACCCCGGCGTTCGAGCCGGCCGGCACGCTGATCTCGGTACCGGCATGGCGCATCCCGGGCCGCGCCGAGTATCGATATGCCAAGCCGATCAACGAGGCGACCCGGCGCGACCTCGAGGCGTTCGGGCCGACGCTGATCCACCTTGCGTGTCCCGACGAGCTGGAAAAGAGCGTCAAGAAGTGGGCGCGGGCGGCGCATGTGCCGGTGGTCGGCTCGTTCCACACCCGCTTCGACACCTATTTCCAGTTCTATGGCGCCGGATGGTTCCGCCGCCACGCCATCGGCATCCTGCGGCGTTTCTACGGCGACCTCGAGGAGACCTACGCCACGTCCGAGGCCTTCGCCGACGTGTTGCGCGCCCAGGGCATCGCCACCCGCATCAAGGTGTGGAGCCGCGGTATCGACCAGGAGCGGTTCTCGCCGCTCAGGCGTAATCTCGCCTGGCGGCGGGGCTTGGGCATCGGCGAGCACGAGCCGACCATCGCGTTCGTCGGGCGGCTGGTGCTGGAGAAGGGCCTCGACGTCGTCGCCGCGACGATGGCCGAACTGCGCGCGCGCGGCGTGGCGCACCGGCTGCTGGTCGTCGGCGACGGCCCGGCACGGGCGAAGTTCGAGGCGCAGGTGCCCGAAGCAGTGCTGACCGGCTTCCTCGGCGGGCTGGCGCTGCCGCGCGCCTATGCGTCCGCCGACCTGATGTTCAACCCGTCGACCACCGAGACCTTCGGCAACGTCACGCTGGAGGCGATGGCGAGCGGGCTACCCGTCGTCGCCGCTGACGCGACAGGCAACTCCTGCCTCGTCGAAAACGGCGTCTCGGGAGCGTTGATCGCGCCCGGCGACCACAAGGCCTTCGCCGATGCGATCCAGGCGCTGATCGCCGATCCGGTGGCCCGTGCCGCGGCGGGACAGGCCGGACTGGCGGCGGCGGCGGGCTATGACTGGGATGCGATCAACGGCGAGTTGCTCGGCCATTACCGCGCCGTGGTTGCAAATTTCGACCACCGGACTATGTTGGCGGAGCCGGCTTAGCGGCCGGCTACGGCGATAAACAGTGTCGTGAAATAGATGTTCGGACCCGGGGGCGGTACCCGGCGGCTCCACCATAAACCCCGGTTGTCGAGGGGATGCGGGGCCGAAACAGGATCGACGTGCATTCAAAGACGACTTCTTTCGCCCGGCCTGAATGAGCCGTTAAACCGTTCAAATTCCTAAATGCCAACGACAACGAGGCATTCGCAATCGCAGCGTAACCCGGTCCTAACGGACTAAGTTACACTGGCCGAAAGCGCGGGTCGGACCGCCCCGGGCAACAGAAGCGGAAACCGGCGGTACGGGGAGCACCGAGCAACAGAAGCTCCCCACTATTGCGTGTAACGCCGATGGCCTAGACTGACCGCCAGCCCCGGAGCCTGAGTCGTGAACGATACCACCGCCGACAGCCTCATCCCCTACGACGAGATCGTGCAGGACGCGCTGCGTTCGGTCGTGCGCCGCGTCCTCGACCGGATCGATGCCGAAGGCGGCCTGCCCGGCAGCCACCATTTCTATATCGCCTTCCGTACCCGCTATCCCGGCGTCGAGATCCCCAAGCACCTGATGGAGCGGTATCCGGACGAGATGACCATCGTCATCCAGCACCGCTATTGGGATCTCGCCATCGACGACCACAAGTTCACCATCGGGCTGAGCTTCAACCAGGTGCCCGCCAAGCTGGTCATCCCGTTCGACGCGGTCACCGGCTTCGTCGACCCGGCGGTCAATTTCGCGCTGCAGTTCCAGCCCAAGGAAAGCGAGCCGCTGCCCGTCGCCGAGGCTCCCCTGCCGCCGGTCGGGGACGGCTCGAACGTCGTCACGCTGGACCGCTTCCGGAAGAAGTAGCCCGGCGCCGCCGCCGCCGCTATCCGTCGTGCGAACCCGTGACCGGAGGCCCGATGATTACCCGCACCGAAACCGACAGCTTCGGACCCCTCGAGGTCGACGCCGACCGCTATTGGGGGGCGCAGACGCAGCGCAGCATCGGCAACTTCCCGATCGGCGGGATCGGCGACCGCATGCCGCTGCCGCTGATCCACGCGCTCGGCAAGATCAAGCTGGCGGCGGCGATGGTCAACCGCAGGCACGGCCTCGACGCCAAGCTCGCCGATGCGATCGAGGCGGCCGCGGCGGAAGTTGCGGACGGCAAGCACGACGGCGAGTTTCCGCTGGTCGTGTGGCAGACCGGCAGCGGCACCCAGTCCAACATGAACGCCAACGAGGTCATCGCCGGCCGCGCCAACGAGCTGCTGACCGGCACCCGCGGCGGCAAGTCGCCGGTCCACCCCAACGACCATGTCAACATGAGCGCGTCGTCGAACGACACGTTCCCGACCGCGATGCACGTCTCGGTGGCGCTGCAGGCGCGCGGCCGCCTGCTGCCGGCGCTGCGCGAGCTGGCCAGGTCGTTCCGCAAGCACGAGGCGGAATGGCGAAGCGTCGTAAAGATCGGTCGCACCCACATGCAGGATGCGACCCCGGTGACGCTGGGGCAGGAGATGTCGGCGTTCGCGCAGACCCTGGAGGACGGTGCCGACCGCGTCGTCGGGCTGTGGCCGCGCCTCAGTCGCCTTGCGCAGGGCGGCACCGCCGTCGGCACCGGCCTCAACGCGCCCAAGGGCTTCGGCGAGGAATTCGTCGCGGCGCTGGCCGAGGTGACCGGCGGCGTGCCGTGGGTGTCGGCCCCCAATAAGTTCGAGGCGCTGGCGACGCACGACTCTATGGTCGAGGTGTCGGGCGTGCTCAACGTCATCGCGGTCGGCGTCACCAAGATCGCCAACGACCTGCGCCTGCTCGGCTCCGGGCCGCGTTCCGGCCTCGGCGAACTGGCGCTGCCCGAGAACGAGCCCGGCAGCTCGATCATGCCCGGCAAGGTCAACCCGACGCAGGCGGAGGCGCTGACCATGGTCGCCGCGCAGGTGATGGGCAACCATGTCGCGGTCACCGTCGGCGGCCTGCAGGGGCATCTGCAGCTGAATGTCTTCAAGCCGGTGATGGCCTATAACGTGCTGCGCTCGATCGAGCTGCTGTCGGACGCGATGGACAGTTTCCGCCTGCGCATGGTCGACGGCATGACGCCGAACCGCGAGCGCATCGCCGAGCTGGTCGAACGCTCGTTGATGCTGGTCACTGCGCTGGCGCCCGAGATCGGCTACGACAACGCCGCCAGGATCGCCAAGACCGCGCACCACGAGGGCACCAGCCTGCTGGAGGCGGCGCTCAAGCTCGGCCTGATCGACGAGGCGCGCTTCCGCGAAGTGGTGCGGCCCGAGGCGATGGTCGGGGTCTAGGTATTTTCCAAACCGTTCGGGCGCTCTAAGCTTGCCCCGATCGTTTCACCGAGACGGGAAAAACCGCGCCCGCAAGCTTGAGGAGATCGGCCATGGCCGGCACCGCTGACAGGATCAAGGACATCGGCCCGCAGCCGCAAGCCTTCGATATAGAAACCGCGACGAAGGACAACACGGATTACCGGTCGGTCGCCTGGAGCGGGCGCTACCTGCAGGTCACGCTGATGTCGATTCCGGCGGGCGGCGACATTGGCCTCGAACTGCATCCGGAGACCGACCAGTTCCTGCGCCTCGACGCCGGCCGCGGCCGCGTGCAGATGGGGGCCGCGAAGGACCAGCTGACGTTCGACCGGGAGGTTTCGGACGGCTGGTGCGTCCTCGTCCCGGCAGGCACCTGGCACAACATCACCAACCTAGGCACGACGCCGATGCAGGTCTATGCCATCTACGCGCCCGCCCACCACGCGCCCGACCGGGTGCAGGCGACGCAGGCGGCGGCCGAAGCCGACAACGGCGACGAGCCGGCGGCGTGGTCGGTGCAGCCGGGAAATGAGCCCGACAAGCACGGGTGAGCCGCACGCTCGGCGTCGTGCCCTCGCGGAGCCCATCGACGCTCACCCGCCCTCAGCAAGTCGAGTGGAACAGACCGCCAACACGCCGGGTTTCCACCAATTGATTGTAGAGCGTCACCGCGTCCCGCGTCTCCAGCACGTGAACCTCGATGTCCGCCGCCTCAAGCACCGCGAGTGTCTCGGGCCGGGTCTGGAGGACGAGGTGCATTCCCCGGCTCAGCACGACTACCTCGCTGCCGCGATCGATCAGTTCCTGGACGTCGGCTGGCTGGATACCGGGCTCGTGGCGCGTGCCCGTCTCGCGCCAGTCCCATTCCCGGCCACCACCAGGAAACAGTTTCAGATCCTTGGCGGTTGCGACGCCGGTTGCTTCGATCTTGCCCCATTCGAGGTGCGTGATCCGCGGTGAGTCGCTCATCGATCGCCTCGTTTGCTCCCGGACCGGCATGTTGCCAGCGGCGGCGCGCGCGGGCAACGGCGGTCCAAGGCCGATCCGCAGCTTTCAGGGGTTATCGCTCGCAAAGCCTCACGCCGCCCGCAGCACCTCAAGGAACGCGTCGCCGTAGGCCTCCAGCTTGCGTTCCCCGACGCCGCTGATGCGGCCGAGCGTCTCGGCGTCGCGGGGGCGGGTGGCGGCCATCGCCTTCAGGGTCGCGTCGTGGAAGATGACGTAGGGCGGCATGCCCGACGCCGCCGCGAGCTCGCGGCGGACGCGGCGGAGCTCGTCGAACAGGGCGGCATCGGCGTCGCTCAGGTCCGACGGTGCAGCGCCGCGCAGGCGAGGCTTGCGCTCGCCGCGGGTGCGGACGGGCTCGATGCGCAGCTCGACCGGCTGCTCGCCGTTCAGGATGCGCTTCGCCGCCGGGCCGAGCTTGAGACCGCCGAATTCGGGATCGCGGGTCAGTGCCTCGCCGGCCTCGAGCTGGCGGGCGAGCGAGCGCCAGCCCTGATCGTCGAGCTCCTTGCCGATGCCGAACACACTCAGCGCGTCATGGCCGAACTTGCGGACCTTCTCGCCGGTCGACCCGTGTAGCACCTCGACCAGATGGCCGACCCCGAACCGCTGACCGGTGCGGACCACCGCCGACAAGAGTTTGCGCGCCGCCTCGCTGGCGTCGCGCAAGGCCGGGGGCGACAGGCAGGTATCGCAGTTGCCGCACGGCTCCGGCGCGGGCTCGCCGAAATAGGTGAGCAGCGGGATGCGGCGGCACTGGCTGGTTTCGCAGAAGGCGATCAGCGCGTTCAGGCGCGCGGTGTCGGCGGCAACCTTCTCGGCCCCACCCTCACCAATCCACTGGCGGGCGCGGGCGATGTCGTCGGCACCGTAGAGCAGGTGAGCGACAGCGGGGTCGCCGTCGCGGCCGGCGCGGCCGGTCTCCTGGTAATAGGCCTCGATCGACTTGGGCAGGCCGAGATGGGCGACGAAGCGCACGTCGGGCTTGTCGATGCCCATGCCGAAGGCGATTGTCGCGACCATCACCATGTCGTCGGCGTCGACGAAGGCGGCCTGGTTGCGGCGGCGTTCGGCGGCGTCGAGCCCGGCATGATAGGCGCGGGCGTTGATGCCCTGCGCCCCCAGCGCGGCGGCGCATTTGTCGGTCGCGGAGCGGGTCATTGCATAGACGATGCCCGAGCTGCCCGACTGGGTGGCGAGGAACGCCGTCAGCTGCTTCATTGCATGCGTCTTGGGGGCGACCTCATAGCGGATGTTGGGACGGTCGAAACCGGCGACGACCATGCGGTCCTCGGCGATGCCCAATTGCTCGAGGATGTCGGCGCGGGTCTGCACGTCGGCGGTGGCGGTCAGCGCGATACGGGGCACGCCCGGCAGCAGGTCGCAGAGCGAGCGCAGCTGGCGGTATTCGGGGCGGAAGTCATGGCCCCACTGGCTGACGCAATGCGCTTCGTCGATGGCGACCAGCGCGATCTCGGCGCGCGACACCATGCGGCGGAAGCTGTCGAGCGCGGCGCGTTCGGGGGCGACATACAGCAGGTCGAGCTCGCCGTTGGCCATCGCGTCGATGGTGGCACCGCTGTCCTGCGACTGGCTGTTGAGCGCGGCGGCGCGTACCCCGTAGGCCCGGAGCGCCCGGACCTGATCCTCCATCAGCGCGATCAGCGGCGACACGACGAGGGCGCAGCCGGGCCGGACCAGCGCCGGCACCTGGTAGCACAGCGACTTGCCAGCACCGGTCGGCATGATCGCCAACGCATCGCGGCCATCACAGACGTCGTGGACGATCCGCTCCTGCTGGCCCCGGAAGCTGGGGAAGCCGAAAACCTCGTGGAGAACCTGTTCGGGGGAGCGCATCTTGCGCGTCGATAGCCGCCCGGCGACCGCGATGCTATGGCCCGCGCCGTGATGACCCGGGCAATCGTAAGCGGTGTGGCGGCGGCGGTGTTGGCCGCGACGGTAATGGCGTCCGAACCGGCGGCGTTCGACGCGCCCGAACCATTGGCGCTGAGCGCGACGCCGATCCCGCTCGACCCCGGCGATCCGGCGCGCCGGACGGTCGGGCGGCTGCAATACCGCGGCGGGCTGGTGCTGCGGTCGAGCAATGGCCACTTCGGCGGGCTGTCGGGCCTGCGCGCCGGGCGTGACGGCTGGCTGATCGGCGTCACCGACACCGGCGCGTGGGTGACCTTCCGCCCGGTGCTGCACGGCCGCCACCTGGCCGGCGTCACCGGCGGCGTCATCGCGCCGATCCGCGACGATACCGGACGCTCGAGTCGCGCCAAGAGCGACTTCGACGCCGAGGGCCTGGAGTTCGACCCCGCCACCGGCGCGGCGCTGATCAGCCTGGAGCGGGACCACCGCGTGCTGGCGTTCCGCGGCATCGACCCGGCGCGGCCCGCGACGCTGGGGCGCGCCGTGGCGACGGTCCGCGACCCGGCGACCGCGGCATGGCCGTCGAACGGCGGCGGCGAGGGCATCGCGACGCTGACCGGCGGCGACCGGCTGATCTTCGAGGAGGAGGGGCGCGGCGCGTCGGATGTGCTGCGCGTCTCGGACAAGGGCACGCGGGTGCTGCGCTACACGCCGCCCGACGGTTACCGGCCGACCGATGCGGTCGAGCTGTCGCCGGGTGTGCTGCTGGTGCTCAACCGCCGCTACACCGTCACCGCGGGCGTGTCGGCGGTGCTGACGCTGGTACCGGTCGCGGACGCCATGCAGGGCACCGAGATCGCCCGGCTGGCGCCACCGCTCAACGTCGACAACATGGAGGGCCTCGCGCTGGTCCGCGACGGCGACCGGACCTTCATCTACGTGGTTTCGGACGATAATTTCAACGCGCTACAGCGCACTTTGCTGCTCCGTTTCGAGCTGCTGCCCGGGGGGGACAAGCCATGACCCATAATCTCGTGCTGCTGGTCCGCGCGCCCGACCGGATCGGCATCGTCGCGGGTCTCGCGCCGCCGATCGCGGCCGCGGGTATCGACGTGCGGGAGGCGGCGCTCTACGGCGACCCCGGCACCGCCACCTATTTCCTGCGCATGCACCTGCAGGGTCCGCTCGACCGCGCGGCGGTGCTGGCGTTGCTCGCGCCGGTCGCCGACGCACTCGCGCTGGAAATGCGGGTCGTCGATTTCGATGCCCGGATGCGCGTCCTGATTGCGGTGTCGAAGCTGGGCCATTGCCTCGTCGACCTGCTGCACCGCTGGAGCATCGGCGCGCTGCCGGTCGAGATCGTCGGGGTCGTGTCCAATCACGAGACGCTGCGCAGCGTCACCGAATGGCACGGGCTGCCCTATCACCATTTGCCGCTGAGCGAGGGCCGGGCGACCCAGGAAGCGCGCTTCGGCGAGATCGTCGCGGCGGGCGATGCCGAGCTGATCGTGCTGGCGCGCTACATGCAGGTGCTGTCGCCCGCACTCGTCGACCGCTTCGCCGGGCGCTGCATCAACATCCACCACAGCTTCCTGCCCAGCTTCAAGGGCGCGCGCCCCTATCACCAGGCGCACGCGCGCGGGGTCAAGCTGATCGGCGCGACCGCGCACTACGTCACCAGCGAGCTGGACGAGGGTCCGATCATCGAACAGGACGCGCGGCGCGTCACCCACGCGACCACCGCCGAGGAAATGGTCGCCATCGGCCGCGAGACCGAGGCGAGCGTGCTCGCCCGCGCCGTCCGCTGGCACGCCGAGCACCGCGTCTTCCGGAACGGCGACCGCACGGTGGTGCTGGCTTGAGCGGTGCCGCCCGGACGATTTGGCTCAGCCTCCGCCTCGCGACCGGCACGGGCATCGCGATCGGTCCGGGCAAGGCCGACCTGCTCGCCGCCGTCGCCGCCAACGGCTCGATCGCGGCCGCCGCGCGGTCGATGGGCATGAGCTACAAGAAGGCCTGGTACCTGCTCGATACGATGAACCGCTGCTTCCGCGAGCCGGTGGTCACGACCGAGAAGGGCGGTCGCGGGCAGGGCGGGGCGAGGCTCACACCGCTCGGCCAGCGCGCGCTCGACCTGTACCGCGCCATCGCGGCGCGGGCGACGGCGGCGGCGGCGGGCGACATCGACGCGCTGGCGGCGTTGCTCGCCGACGATTCGCAACTCTAGCGTCGCGCGGGTTGTGGGATACCGATATAGATGGCTGGCTACATCGCACCGAGACCGCCCCGCCATGCCCTGGGTCAAGACGATTGCCGCCGTTCTTCTGCTGGCCGCCGGCCTGTCGGTGCCCGCCGCCGCCGACGAGCCACCGGTCGCCGCCGCTGCCGATCTCAATGCCGCGCTGCCCGAGGTCGCGGCGCAGTTCACGAAGGATACCGGCAAGACGGTCAAGCTGACCTTCGGTTCGTCGGGAAACTTCGCGCAGCAGATCCTCAACGGCGCGCCGTTCGAGGTCTATCTGTCGGCCGACGAGGCCTATGTCGAAAAGCTCGCCGCCGCCGGCAAGACCGACGGTGCCGGGGCGCTCTACGCGACCGGGCGGATCGGCCTGTTCCTGCCCACCGGCTCGCCGATCAACGCGGGCGATCTGCGCGGCCTCGCGGCCGCGGTCAGGGACGGCCGCCTGCAGAAATTCGCCATCGCGAATCCCGAACATGCCCCGTACGGCCGCGCCGCGCAGCAGGCGCTGACCCACGCCGGCGTGTGGGCGGCGGTGCAGCCCCGGCTGGTGCTCGGCGACAATGTCGCGCAGGCGACGCAGTTCGCGACCGCGGGCTCGGCGCAGGGCGGCATCATCCCGCTGTCGCTGGCGCTGACGCCGCAGGTCAGGGCGGCGGGCATCTTCACCCTGATCCCGGCCGACTGGCACCGGCCGCTGCGGCAGCGTGCGGTGGTGATCAGGGGGGCGGGCGAGACGGCGCGCGCCTTCTACGCCTATTTGCAGACGCCGCCGGTGCGGGCGATCTTCAAGCGCTACGGCTTCGTCGTGCCGCGCGGCGCGAAATAGCGCCGGCATGGACTGGACCGCGTTCGCCCTGTCGCTGAAGCTGGCGGCGTGGACCGGCCTCGTGCTGCTGCCGATCGGGCTGGCGCTGGCGCGCGCGCTGGCGTTCGGTGTCCGCCGCGGCAAATGGGCGCTCGAGGCGCTGGTGGCGCTGCCGCTGGTGCTGCCGCCGACGGTGCTCGGCTATTACCTGCTCGTCGCGTTCGGCGGCGCGTCGCCCATCGGCGCGCTGTGGACACGCCTGACCGGGCACGGGCTGGCGTTCAGCTTCGACGGTCTGCTCGTTGCCTCGGTGATTATCAACCTGCCGTTCGCGGTGCAGCCTATGCAGCGCGGCTTCGAGGCGCTGCCGCCCGACGTGCGCGAGGCGGCGTGGGTCAGCGGCCTGACCCCCTGGCGCACCTTCCTGCGGATCGAGCTGCCGCTCGCCTGGCCCGGCGTGCTGTCGGCGTTCGTGCTGACCTTCGCGCACACGATGGGCGAGTTCGGCGTCGTGCTGATGGTCGGCGGCGGCATCCCGGGCGAGACCCGGACGGCGGCACTGGCCATCTACGACCGGGTCCAGGCGTTCGACAACGCCGGGGCGGGGGCGATGTCGGCGGTGCTGCTGGCCTTCTCGGTCGCGGCGATCGCGGTGGTCTATGGCCTGACTGGCCGGGTCGGACGCCGGCATGGTTGATGCGCCGTCCGCGGGCCTCAGCGTCGAACTGCGTCAGGCCGGGCCGATCCCGCTCGACCTGGCGTTCGGCTGCGGCACCGGAGAGCTGGTCGCGCTGATCGGTCCGTCGGGGGCGGGCAAGACGACGATCCTGCGCGCCGTCGCCGGGCTGTACCGCCCGGCGACGGCGCGCATCGTCTGCGCCGGGGAGACCTGGGCCGACAGCGCGACGGGCATCCTGCTGCCGCCGCACCGCCGTCGGGTCGGGCTGGTGTTCCAGTCCTATGCGCTGTTTCCGCACCTCACCGCGCTCGGCAACGTCGCGGCGGCACTGGGCCACCGCCCGGCGGCCGAGCGCCGGTCGCGCGCCGCCGAATTGCTGAGTTTGGTCCATCTCGACGGCCTCGCGCAGCGCCGCCCGGCCGAGCTGTCGGGCGGGCAGCAACAGCGCGTCGCCCTGGCGCGCGCCTTGGCCCGCGAGCCCAGCGTGTTGCTGCTTGACGAGCCGCTGTCGGCGGTCGACCGCCGCACCCGGCGTCAGCTGCGTGACGTGCTGGCGGCGATCCGCGCGGCGGTGCCGGTGGCGATCGTCCTCGTCACCCACGATCTCGACGAGGCGGCGGCACTTGCCGACCGGCTGATTGTCCTCGCCGGCGGCGAACTGCTGCAGGCCGGTGCGCCCGCCGACGTGCTGGCGCGGCCCGCTTCCGACCGTGTCCGCCACGCGCTCGACCTCGACGCCGCCGCCTGACATTTGCCCGGCGGCCCGGCACGCCGTATCGATCCCGCAACGTGTCGCGAACCCTCCGCTTGGCCAGTTTCGTCCTGATCGCGGCGGCGGTCGCGCTGGTCGCGGCGTGGCTGTTGCGGCGGCCGCTCAGCGAGGCGGTCGTGGCGCGCTGGTTCGCGGCGCAGGGCGTCCCCGCCACCTACCGGGTCACCGCGCTGTCGCCCAACGCGGTGACCCTCGCCGATGTCGTGCTCGGGCCCGCCGCCGCGCCCGATTTCCGGGCCGGGCAGGTCGATGTGCAGCTCGGCTGGTCGCCGTTCCGGCCCCGGGTGGACCGGGTCACGCTGACCCGCCCGACGCTCCGCGCCGTGCTGGGCCCGCGCGGGCTCAGCCTCGGCAGTCTCGACCGGTTCCTGCCCGCGCCCGGCGCACCGGCGACGCCGCTGCCCGATATCGACCTTCGGCTGGTCGACGCCCGCATGACGCTGGCGACCCGCGCCGGGACCGTCGCGGTCACCGGCAGCGGCGCGGGCCGGCTGCGTGGCGGCTTCGCCGGCCGCTTCGTTGTCCGCGACACGCAATTGGCGGCGTCGGGCTGCGCGGGCCGGCTGCCGGGGGCGACGCTCGCCGTCGTGACGACCCGCGACGCGGTGCGCGTCATCGGCGACGGTGCCGCGGCCAGGTTCGCCTGCGGCGACCGCGCGGCTGTCGAGGGGCTAGGCTGGCACGCCGACATCCGTCTGCCGCCGACGCTCGATCGCTATACGGCAAAGCTCACCGCGACCACTGGCAGCGCGCGGGGGGGCGGGTTAGCCGCGGCCGGGCTCAAGGTCGTCGCGGACGGCGCAGCGGCGACGCTGGCCGGCCCTGTCGCGGGTGCAGCAATGGTCGCGGCGCGCGGCATCGCCGGTCCGTCGGTCCGCGCCGGGCGGGCCACGGCCACCGGCAATTACCGCTTCGATGCCGCCACCGGCAACGCGACCCTGACCGCGGCGCTCGACGCCCGGCAGGCCAGCATCGCGCTGCCGCTCGGGCCGCTGCGCACCGTCGCGGCGCAGGGCGCGGGCACGCTCGTCCGGCCGCTCGCCGACGCTCTGGCCGCGCGCCTCGCTGCCGCCGCCCGCAATTTCGATGGCCGGGGCACCGTGACGGCCGCCCGGCGGGACGGCACCACGACCGGCGCGCTCGACGGTGTCACGCTGACCGCGGCGACGGGTGTGCGGCTGGTCCAGACCGGCCGCGTCGCGCTCGGCGAGGCCGGTGTCGCCCTCGACGGTAGCCTCGCGCTGGCCGGCGGCGGGCTGCCGGCGGCGGCGCTCAGCGGGGCCGGGCGGTGGCGGCGAGGCGCGGCGACCGGCACCGGAACGCTGACGATCGCGCGCTGGGCGGTGCCCGGCGCGGCGATCGGGGCGTCGCGGTTTGTGCTGGCAGCGACGCGCGACGGCGTCGGTATCGCGGGCAATGTACGGGTTTCGGGCGCGCTCGGCGGCGGCATCGTCGCCACCGGGCTCGGCCTGCCCGTCGACGCGCGGATCGACCGCGGTGGCGGCATCGTCTTCGGCAGGCGTTGCCTGCCGGTCGAGTGGGCGGGCCTGACGCGCGGCGACCTGCGGCTGGCGGCGGGGCGCATCGTCGCCTGCCCCGGCGCGCGCCCGATGCTGACGCTCGCCGGCGCGCGGCTGGCGGGCAGCGCGACCATTGGCGCGACAGCGCTGCGCGGGACCATGGGCAGGACCGGCTTCGCGCTGACCGCGACGCCGCTGCGGTTCGACCTCGCGGGTGCCACCAAGCGGCCCCGTGTCGCGCTCGCGGCGGTCACGCTGGCCGGGCAGTTCGGCAGCCGGCGCGGCCGCGCCACCGTCGAGGGCAGCTTCGACATCGCGGACCGCCGCGGGCAGGGGCGGATCCACGCTGCGGCGCTCGACGATCCCGGCAGTCCGGTGCTGATCGACGGCGGCGCGGCGACTTGGCGGCTGGCCGGGGCGCAGCTCGATATCGCGGGCGCGTCGGCGCGAATCGTCGACCGTACCGCGCCGGCGCGCTTCCAGCCGCTGCGCGTCGCCGATGCCGGCGCGACGCTGGCGAACGGCACGCTGCGGGCGCAGGGCAGCGTCCGTCTCGCGGCGACGGGTGCGCCGCTGGGCCGCTTCAATGCGCGTCACGATATCGGCAGTGGCAGCGGCGACGCCCGGCTCGACACCGGCAGATTGATGTTCGGCCCGGCGCTGCAGCCCTATGAGATCACCGAGAGCCTGCGCGGCATCGTCGCCAACGTCCGCGGGCCGGTCGTCGGGTCCGGCCAGGTCGAGTGGACCACCGCCGGGATCATCAGCCGCGGCACGCTGCGCATCGACACGCTGGCGCTGGCGACCGAGGCGCTGGGCCCGATCGACGGCATCGCCGGCACCATCGTCTTCGACGACCTGCTGGCGCTGACCACGCCGCCCGGCCAGTCGCTGAAGGTGGCGCGCATCAACCCGGGTGTGCCCGTCGACGACGGCGTCGTGGTGTTCCGCCTGCTCGGGCCGGACGCGGCGGCGATCGCCAGCATCCTCTGGCCCTATGCCGGCGGCACTTTGGTGCTCGCGCCGGTAACGATCCGCGCGGGCGATGTGCGTCGCGAATTCCTGATCACCGTCGACGGCCTCGACGCGCAGCTATTCCTGCAGCGGTTCGAGATCAAGAACCTGAACGTTACCGGGCGCTTCGACGGGCGGCTGCCGCTGATCTTTGCCGACGGACACGGCCGCATTGCCGGCGGGCGGCTGGTGGCGCGCCCCGGCGGCGGGCTGGTCCAGTATGTCGGCGAGCTCGGCAGCGAACAGGTCGGCGCGGCCGCCCGGCTCGCCTTCGATGCGCTGCGCCGGCTGCGCTACCGCGACCTGACCCTCGACCTCGACGGCGACCTCGACGGCGAGCTGGTCACCGAAGTGCATTTCGCCGGCAGCAACGAGGCGGCGGCGACCCTGCCGGGCGGACCGCTGCCGTTGAAGGTCACCGGCCTGCCGTTCCGTTTCGGCATCACCGTGCGCGCGCCGTTCCGGGCGCTGCTGGGCACCGCGTCGTCGTTCAGCGACGTGCGGCCGCTGCTGCGCGCGCCGGCGCAATCCGTTCAGCCGAAGTAAACCGCTGGGCATTCATCACAGCCGTGCTAGCGAGGACCGCATGACCCAGACCGCCCGAAGTCTCCCGCTCGCCGCCGTCGCCGGGGCGTTGCTGCTCGGCGGCTGCATCCAGCTGCGCGCGCCCGACAAGCCGATCGAGATCAACCTCAACGTCAACATCCGGCAGGAGGTCGTCGTCCGCCTTGAAAAGGACGTTGCCGACCTGATCAAGAAGAACCCCGCAGTATTCTAGGAATGACCCCACGATGACCATCCTCCGCACCCTCGCCGCCACGCTGATGCTGCTCGCCGCCGCGCCGTCGCTGGCGCAGGCCGCCGACGCCGTCGTCGAGGCGGCGCGCAGCAGCGGCTATGCCGGCGAGCAGGCCGACGGCTATCTCGGCGTCGTCAAGCCCGGCGGCGCGTCCGACCTGCAGGCACGCGTCGACGCGATCAACATCCAGCGCCGCGCCATCTTCACCGACACCGCCAGCGCGAAGCCCGGCGTCACCGTCGCCGATGTCGGCGCGGCGGCGGCGTGCCAGCAGTTCCGCACCCGCGTCGCGATCGGGCATTTCTACCGCGACCAGGCCGGCCGCTGGCGTCAGCACACCGCCGCCGCGCCGGTCGCAATCCCCAGCTTCTGCGGCTAAGCGACCGCGACCAAAGTTCGACCTTCGCCCGGTCGCAGCCATTGCCGCCGGTGCCGTCAGGGTTTTTGCGTCATCTGTTGAGGAAGGGTGGACGGCAGGGCGGATCTAGAAAAAAACTGCCAAAGCCATCTTTTGGATCTCCGCCGAATCGATCCCGATCGGCTGCTGCGATTCCGTTTCAGTATCGTAATATTCAGTAAAGGCCCTAGGCGTAGCCGACGCGCAAACCAGCCTGGTGCTTCTCACCTTGCAGCAGCGATTACCTTCAGCATTCAGCAATCGAGCGCTCGATGTCGCCAACGGGCGAATTGATCAAGGTCTTGGCCTGCTCGAGAACCAGCTTCTTGCACACCTCCTGGTGAAGCAGCGGCCTGACCTCGCCCAGCGTCCCGGGATCGGCGATCAGGATCAGATGATCGAACTCACCCTTGTGCGCCAGCTTGTACAGCCGTTCGGCGATCTGTTTCGAAAAGGTCGCTTCGTCCGTTTCCCGCGGCGACGACTCGGGCGGACTTTTACCCGACGGCCCCTCGTCGTCGAGGTCGCTCGGGGTCCAGTCGGACCGGTGCTCGAGCGAGCCGCTCTTGATCGTGAAGGTTTTTGCCTTCTCGCCGGTGGCGACCACCACGAATGTGTCTTCGGGAAAGCTCAAGTTCGCCATATCAGGCTCCATTTTTTGGGATGCGGCACGGGACACCGGTTAAACGTGTCCGCGTCACACATGGTTGCCCGGCCGCGAGTCTGATCGGCCCGATCGAGCGGGCGGCTTTCAATTTTTCGCTTGAACGGACCCGTTTCCATTTGTCGTGCGTCTCTTCGTCGAGAATGCAACCGCATGACGTCAAACAAGGGAATCGTCACATGAAGACCGCCCTCATTATCCTCGGTGTAATAACGCTGGTGCCGCTGGCCGGATGCAACAAGAATGGCGATGAAAAACTCGCCGATCGCGTCGAGAACGCGGCCGACAACCGCGCCGACGCCTTGGACAAGCAGGCCGAGGTTCTGAAGGACCGTGCCGACCAGGTGCGCGAGAACGGCGAGGATCGTAGCAACGCGATCGATGCCGCCGACGTCAATGCGCGTGCTATGACGCAGGCGGAGAGGGATGCGATCGTCGCCAACCAGGCACCGGCGGTTCGCTGAACTATTCGACGCATTTTCCGAACATTCGGCTGGTTGAACCGAGCGATGCATCGTCGATGATCGTGCGCGGTTTCCTGACGATCGCTGTTTTGCTCTGCCTAGGGGTCGGCGCTCGTTCACAAGAGGTGCCTGCGGCCCCGGCCGACACGGCGGCGCCGCCGGTCACTGCGATCGCGACGAAGACCGGGGCGACCGACAACGCCGATATCGCCGTTAGGATCCGCACGATATTCGCCCAGATCCCGGCGCTGAAAACGGTGCGGGTGAGCGTCTCTGCCGGTGTCGTGAACCTGAGCGGCACGGTGCCCAGTTCTGATGACGTCAAGCGCGCCGAGGCCATCGCTAGCCGCGTCTCTGGCGTTGTCACGGTCCAGAACGATGTAACGCGCGATCTGCAGGTCAAGACCAACCTGACGCCGGCGCTTGGCCAGTTCGAAGAGGATCTTCGCGGGCTGGCTCGGGCGCTGCCGCTAATCGGCGTCGCGATCGCGATTGCCGTCATGATCGGCTTCGTCGGGTTCATGCTGGCGTCGGTCGATCGCCTTTGGCGGTGGTTGATGCCGAACCCGTTTCTCGCCGAGCTGGCGGTGACCTTCGTCCGCTTCCTGTTCATAATTTTCGGTCTGATTGCGGCACTGGAGGTGCTCGGGGCAACGGCCCTTCTGGGTGGCGTTCTCGGCGGTGCAGGGGTTATCGGTATCGCGCTCGGCTTTGCCGTCCGGGACACCGTTGCCAACTATGTCTCCAGCCTGATGCTCAGCTTGCGCCAGCCCTTCCGGGCTAACGACCATGTCGTCATCGAAGGCAACGAAGGGCGGGTCGTGCGCCTGACCTCGCGTGCAACGGTCCTGATGACGCTCGATGGCAACCAGCTGCGGATACCCAACGCAATCGTCTTCAAGGCCGTTATCCTGAACTACACGCGCAATTCCGAGCGCCGCTTTACCTTCGATCTGGGTGTCGATGCCGACGACGATCCGGTCGCCGCCATGGCGGTCGGACTGGCGGCGGTGAATGCCTTGCCATTCGTACTCGATAGCCCGAGTGCGACAGCGGTCATTCAGGGCGTGGGGGACTCCAATATCCTGCTACGTTTCTTCGGCTGGGTGGATCAGACGGCGACCGATTTCCTGAAAGGCCGTAGCCTCGCGATCAATGCGGCTGCCCACGCGCTGACCAGCGGTGGCTTTGCGCTCCCTGAGCCGATCTATCGCCTGCGCTTCGACGAGGGTGCGCCGTTGGCGCTGAAGAGTCTGGCGAGCGTGCCGGTGGTGCCCCAGGTCGCGGCGAAGCCGGTGCGGACTACTGCCGCCGAAGACACCAGCCCCGATACCCATGTTGAGCGGATGGTCACCGAAGAACGCGCCGACACCGACAAGGATGATTTGCTCGACAACAGTTGCCCGACCGAGTGACGACGCCCGTGATTTCGGGAAAGCCGACCGGTCGCCCGCGCTTTTCAGCGGGATGAGGTCCAAACCGCGCCACAGGTCGTCTTTCTATTGGCGCCCGCGAGTGAAAAATTATAATCCCGAGCGCCGTCCAACCTAAACGTGAAAGAAGAGGAGCATCGCTCGCGGATCCGTTAAGGGACCGATGCATCTGCCGACGTGCCGACGACGAGATCCACCACTCGCGCCGGGAGATCGGCGTCAGGAGGGACGGCGCCCACGAGCGAGCGCAGGAACAGCAGGCCGAACATTGCCTCGAGCCGAATGCCGACATCGGCGGCTGATCGTCCAGCTTCGACAAGTGCGGCCCCCAATCGCCGCGCCGCTTCCTCAACCAGTTCAGGTGACGGCGAGCGGGTGAGCGCAGCAAGGCGCGCCGTTGGATCGCTGAGCAACTCGGCGATGATGGGCGGCCCAATCTTGCCAAGTGGTCCGCGCGTCATCTCAGCAAAACTCTCCAGCAGATCGAGCAATTCATCGCGCGCCCGCGCTCCCCGCCGCGGCGGCACGGGCGATTCACTGTGGTGGCTGAGGACATCGATAAGCAGCGCGGCGCGCGTCGGCCAGCGACGATAAATACTGGCACGCGTGGTGCCAGCGCGCACCGCGACAGCCTCGAACGTGGTGGCGGCAACGCCCTGTTCGGCGATGATCTTGCCCGCACATTCCAGGACCGCCCGATCGATCATGCTGTCGCGCGGTCGACCGCGCCGCGACGAACCATCGTCACCCTTGGCTGAGCGCGCCGGACGCGACAGCGCGGCGTCGCCTGACGGCAAATCTGACCCCATACGACTTCCTAGCGCAGCTCGGCGCGATTGACCACAATTTGAGCTTGTAGAGCCTTTTGCGATACGATACGTATCGGATTGGAAACAACCTCTGTCTGGCCGGAAGTGATGGGTCCGCTGCGCCGCGACGACATCACGATCCGCTTGGAGACGCGATATGAAGCAGGCTCTCATCGTCTCGGTTGCACTGCTGGTTGCGGCCCCTGTGTGCGCGGCGGTCGCCGTGCAGGTGACCGCAACTGAGGATACTGCGGCAACCAAGGACGGCAAGATTTCGCTGCGAATGGCTATGGATATGGTCAACAAATCGGACGACGAAGCAAACATCATCCTCCAGCCCGGCAAGGAATATCGTCTCACCATCTGTGGCGTAACCGACGACGATGCCAATCGTAACGGCGACCTCGACCACCTTTCGCAGGGTATTCTCACGTTCAGCGGGAACAAGGCAACAATTCGCCAGACGTGCCCCGGAGCGCGCGTTATCGACCAGCTCGGCACCGGTCAGCTGAATTTGAACGATGTGACCGTCACGGGTGGCGACGCCGTGACCGAGCCTGGCGGGGGTGTATTCGCCCGTGGCCTTGGTGGCCTTAATCTGAAAAACTCGAGCATTTATGGCAACAAGTCCGCCGCCGCTGGCGGCGGCATCGCCAGCCAGGGCGACGTGGTGTTGACCGGGTCGATCGTTAGCCTCAACTTCGCGGGCGAACTGGGGGCTGGCATCGCCAGCTTTACCAATCTGACGCTCGTTAATTCGACTGTTGCAGGCAACACCGTCGGACCACAAAGCCACGTCGGTATTGGCGGCGTGGCTGCCGAGCATTCGGTGACGCTCATTTACTCGGCGGTCGAGGACAATAGCGCGCCTAACGTGGATGTTCGCAGCGGCACGCTTACCGCCTTCGGTTCGGTGATCGCGGCAGCACGCGGCGACGGCCGTTCGTGCGGCACGGTCAAGGCGACCGTCAGCTGGGGCTATAATCTTGCTGGCGACGCGAGTTGCGGGCTCGGCAAGGGCAAAGGGGATCGCATCGCAGCGGACCCAAGACTCGGTCCGCGTCCGCCCGAGCGCGGCATCGTTCCTATCGTCCACCCGCTCGACGGCAGCCCGTTGATCGACGCAATTCCGCTCGCGGACTGCGTGCCGACCCTGCCGACCGGCGTGCTTCCGCCCTGGGCCAATGTCCAGGCCGATCAGCGCGGCGTCGCGCGGCCGCAAGGCAAGGGCTGCGATATCGGGGCTATCGAAGCGATCGCCGAAGGCGCGCCCAAGTAACCGACAAGAACGATAAGGGGAGGGGGAGGTTATGATCAATCAGCGTCGGACGGTCGCAGGGGCGGTCCTTGGTCCGATAGGGGCAGGCGCGCTGTTGTGCGGGCTTACGTCCGCGGCCTCGGCGGCACCACTCGACACGTCGGCAGGGGCGAACGCTTCATCCAAGGGTGTGGAGGAGATCGTTGTCACAGCCCAGCGCCGGGAAGAGCGGCTGCAGGCGGTACCGCTCGCTGTGACCGCGCTTACCAGCGCCAACCTCCAGGCGCGAGGCATCCAGAACATTACCCAGCTCACCTCGGTAGTGCCAAACCTGAACCTGATCAGCTCGGACACGCTTTCGGGTTCGAGTACCGCGCTCGTATTTATTCGCGGCATCGGCCAGCCCCAGGTGTTCATTCAGAACGACCCCGGCGTCGGCATTTATGTTGACGGTGTCTATATCGGCCGCTCGCAGGGCGCGATCTTCAACACGCTCGATCTCGAGCGGGTCGAGGTGCTACGCGGGCCGCAGGGAACGTTGTACGGTCGCAACACCATCGGCGGCGCGATAAACCTGATAAGCAAGCGTCCAAGCCCTAGCTTGAACGGTCAGGCAGGCATCGAGTTCGGCAACTACAGCACGATCAACGCCAACTTAAAACTGAACGTGCCGCTCAGCAGCACGGTCTTTGGCTCGATCGCCCTGTCCGAAACCAAGCACGACGGCTATGTGCGCCCGCTCGCCGACCCGACGTGCCCGAATTGCTCGAAGGACTCGCTGTCGGACGACAACACATGGGCGGGCCGGATCGCGCTGCGCGCGCTGGCGACCGACACGCTGACCCTCGATTTCAATGCCGACTATACCTATCGGCACCAGCGTCCGATCGGAATCCGTCTGTTAAGCTACGACGGACAGGTTCCCCCATTCAGCTTCATTTACTCGTTGCCGGTTGCGTTCTTCCATCAAGGACGACCGCCCGAAAACTTCGTCAACGCGGTGCCGAACACGCATCAGAGCGGCTTCACCGGTTATGATCGCCAGAATGTCTATGGGACGTCGCTCACCGCCGAGTGGCGTTCGCCGATCGGCCTCCTCAAATCAATCAGCGCGTACCGCGGCGTCCACGTGTCAGACCAGAACGACGGCGATGGCTCGCCGCTGGCGATCTTCAGCAACGCGGGGGAAACGATCAAGCAGAACCAGTACAGCCAGGAATTCCAGCTGCAGAACACCGCCTTCAACGGCAAGCTCGACTATATCGTGGGTGCCTTCGGCTACAAGGAACGTGCCACGTCGGCGCAATATTTTGCCGCGTTTCTCGCCGAGAGCACCGGCTTCCAGTTCTTTCCCTTCCCGCAGCCGGGCTGCTTCAACCCCGGCGCGCCACCCTATTACGGGTGCCCCGGCATGGATGGGGGGCAGTTCACAACCTACAACGTGTCCAACCTTGCTGCTTTTGCCAACCTGACCTTCCACGTCACCGAGACATTGAGCCTCACGGGCGGACTTCGCTACAGCTACGAGGACAAGCGGCTCCGTTATGTCGAGATCGGCGGTCCGTCACCGACGGTCGATGACCGGAAGTCGTTCGGATCGTGGACGCCACGTGTCGGCCTCTCGTGGCAGGCCAACCAGGATCTGCTTCTGTATGCCTCCTATGCACAGGGCTACAAGAGCGGGAACTTCAATCAATATTATGCAGCCTATCCGACGCTGGGGCCGCCGGTCGTTCAGCCGGAAAAGGCCACGGCCTATGAAGTCGGCCTCAAGACGACATCGTTCAACCAGCGACTCGTCTTTAACCTCGCCGGTTTCTATACGGACTACTCGAATCAACAGCTGCAGGTCACCGGCGCGCCGCCGGCGCATGCCTTCGTTAACGCCGCCCAGTCGCGGATCTACGGCCTCGAGGTTGAATTCCACGCTCGCCCAGCAGATTTCCTCCACCTCGACGGCAGCCTCGGCTACACCAACACCAAGATCACCAAGGTAAACGCCGGGACCTTGGGTGTGACCGAGGGGTCGCGCCTGCCGTTTGTACCCAAGGTTACCGCCAATTTCAGCGCGGACCTGATCCTGCCGATCGCGCCTGCGGCCAAGATCGACCTGCGTGCCGAGCTTCAGTATCTCAGTTCGCAGACCGGCGACAATCAGGACACCGCCAGTCTTGTCACGCCCGCCCGCACGCTTGGCAACCTCAGACTGACCTATTTGCCTGAAGGCAGCGGGCTGGAGGTCTATGCCTTCGTGAACAATGTCGCCGACAAACGCTACAGGACCGCGACCGGTTCGGTCTTCCCGGTCTTGTTCACGATCGGCGTCGACGGCCCGCCGCGCACTTTCGGGGCTGGTGCGCGGTATCGGTTCTGATCGATGGCGACAGCCAATGATCCTGGACCGGTTCTCGTCACCGGCGCGAACGGGAATGTCGGCCGCGAAGTCGTGCGGGCGCTACGCGAGCGGGGGACGCCGGTAGTGCGCGCGATGCGGACCCCCCACAGCCCTGGAGACGTGCGCTTCGACTTCGACGACCATGCCAGTTTCGCGCCTGCGCTCGGCGACGCGAGGCGCGTTTTCCTGATGCGCCCCCCGCCGGTTCTGAACGTCAAGCGCACGCTCAACCGCTTCCTCGATGTCTGCGCCGAGCGCGGCGTCCAGCAATGCGTGTTTCTATCGGTGGCAGGCGCGGACCGCAACCGGCTCATCCCGCACCATGCCGTCGAGCAGCATCTGTTCAGCGGGCGCGTGCCGTGGACCATCCTGCGACCGGGCTTCTTCGTTCAGAACCTGGGCGACGCCTATCGCGCCGACATCCGCGAGGGAGTGCTGGTGCTCCCCGCCGGTCATGCGCGAGTTGCTTACGTCGATGCGGGCGATATCGGCGACGTCGCCGCCCTGGCATTCGGCACTCCCCCCGATCATCTGCACAAAGCCTATCACTTGACCGGCTCCGACAGCCTCAGCTTCGATGAGATAGCCGCGATGCTGACCAGAATACTCGATCGACCGGTTCGCTACCATGCCGCAAGCCTGCTGGGCTTTTGGCGGCACGTCCGCGCTCGAGGTAGCGGACGCATACCGGCGCTCGCCTACACCATAATTCACGCGGTCCTGCGCGGCGGGGGCGGGGCCGCGCTCGACCCCGCGATGACCCGCCTGCTCGGGCGTCCGCCGCGCACCGTCGAACGCTATATCGCGGACCATCGTGCGCTGTGGTCCTGAATAGCACGCCCAAATCGGAGGAGATCTGCCATGACAGAGGCCATGATGACCAGCGAGGCCGGTGCCGCGTCGAAGCCGGTCCTGCGCGGGACCGATCCCGGCGGTTTTCATTGCTGCTGGTTTCCGATCGCGATGAGCGTCGAAGTGCCGGCAGGCCAGGCCATCTCCAAAGAGTTCCTGAACGGTCGCGTCGTCGTTTGGCGGGGCGAGGACGGGATCGCGCATGTGCAGAGCGCCTTCTGCCGCCACCTCGGTGCCGACCTGGCGGTCGGGCGGGTCATCGGTAATCGCATCCGCTGCATCTTCCATCACTGGGAATATGACGGATCGGGCCGGTGCGCCAAGATTCCCGCGCAGAGCACGATTCCGGCTGCCGCCCAACTCTTCGACTTCCCAACGCAGGAAAAATGGGGGCTGATCTGGGCGTTCAATGGCGAGGTGCCGCTCTACGAGCTCCCGCACTTCCCGACGCTCGGCGAAGACCAGGTCGCGCACCGCGTCTTCGAATGCGCTCCGCTGCCGGTGCCGCCGTGGGTGATCGTCGGTAACACGCATGATTTCCAGCACGTGAAGGCTGTCCACAACGCGATCATGGAGAAGGAGCCCGAGGATTTCGACATCGACGGGCTGACGATCGAGTTCCACAACGAGGTCATCGACCCGAACTTTGGCCCATCCAAGCAGCACTTCAGGTTGTTCGGGACGAACACCGTCGCCTTCGAGAACCGCTTCGGGCCGATGACGATCATGTCGCTCTACAGCGCGACGCCGATCAATGGTGGCAAGACGAAAGGCTACACGGTCACGGCGACGCCGCGCATCCCGGGGCTGGACCTGGAAGCGATCCTCGACCGGGGCGAAGAGTTCGGTCGCAACATCATGGCCGAAGATGACGCCCTGCTCTATTCGATCCGCTTCAAAGTCGATCTGCCAATCGCCGCCGATCGCCACCTGATCCGCTGGATACGTCGCGCCGAGCGCTTCCCGTCCGGCAATCCGGCCGAGGCATTGATCAGTTGATCGACCTCCCGCCTGTCGCGAGCCGCGTGGTGATGCCGTTGCGGCGCGCCGCCATCCTTGCCGCCGCCGCGGTGGCGACGCTCGTCTTGCCGCTCTGCTCCCCGGCGACAGGGCAGGGCAACAACGCGGTGGCGCGGCCGCACCGGGTCGCGCCGTTCGTCTTCCCGACGGGCAGCTTTGCCTTCGTCACCTTGAGACCGACAACGACCGACGACGGCTTCGATCTGGCTGACATTACGGCACCGGGCACGGGGCGGCTGACCTTGCGCGAGGCCTTTGCGCTTTCGAACAAGCTGGACGTGGAAACGTCGATCGTGCTCCAGCGCGGGGCGCTCTATCGGCTCACCCGGTGCGGCCCTCCCGACGTTTCGGACGGTACCGCAAACACCCTGACGCATAGCGCAAACCGGACGCTGACGATCACAGGCAGCGCGGCGACAATCCAGCAAACCTGCGACGGCGCGGGCGTGCTCGTCCAGCGCGGCGGCGACCAGTTGTTCAACCTGGTGGACCTGACCGTCACCGGGGGTCGCGCGACGCGGCTGCCTGGCGGCGGCGTGTCGCGGCTGGGGGTGGGCGAGACGCGAATTACCAACTCGGCTATCATGGGCAACCGTGTAGCGGGCAATGCTGGGCGGTTGTCGGCGGGGGGTGCGTTCGCCGAGGGCGAATTGTTTATCAGCGCATCGACGTTTGCGGACAATGTCTCAGACCACGGCGTCGGCGGAGCCGCGGCGACCGGCGCGGTCAAGGCGGTAAAGTCGAGCTTCCATGGTAACCGAGGTGCGCTTGCGAGTGCCCTGTCGGGCGGTCGGGTGGTCGTCCCCATCGTTTCTGGGGGGGCGCCGCCGTTCACGGGGCAGACGCCCGACGGCGTGACGCTGGTGTATGCGACGTTGAACGAGGCACGGGGCCCCGCGGTGACCCTGACGGGCGGCACGCTGAACGCCTTTGCCTCCGTGATCGCGGGCGCTGCGGTCGCCTGCGATCTCGGCGGTCGCGCAACGCATTCGCTCGGAGCCAATTTTGCGCGCGGGACCGGCTGCGGGTTCGGCGCGGGCACTGGCGACGTGGCGCGCGGGGCCGATCCGAGGCTCGTCGTAGCGGCGAAGATGAAAGGCGCGGATGTATCCGCGCCTGCGCGGGACAGCCCCCTGCTGGACGCGCCCGCGGCCTGCCTGCCGCCGCAGGTGAAGGCGCTGTTGCCCGTCTATTCGGGAGGCGAAAGCGATCAGCTTGGCGTCCCCAGGCCGCAGGGCGCGGGATGCGATATTGGTGCGGTCGAGGCCATCCGCGCCGGCTCGCTGGTCCGCGACACGGTCGTAGTTCCGGTGAGCGATCTGCCTCAGCCGGTGCGCTGGGCTGCGGGCTCCGGCGCGCAAGGTTTGGCAACCTCGACGATCATCGTGACGACCAAGCACGACGAGCTTGGCGGTGAGGCAGTTTCGTTGCGTGACGCGGTCGCGCGCGCCAATCTGGCCGCTGGCGAGACGACGATCGTGCTCGAGCCGCGCGCAATCTATCGGCTCGATCGCTGCGTCGCGCCACAGGTTGCCGTAGACAATGAGGCCGATGACCTCGTCTTCGTCGGTGACCACACGCTGACGATCGAAGGCAACGGCGCGACAATCGTCCAGACCTGCGACGGCTCCGGGGTGCTTTCAATTTACGGAGACGGATCGGTGAGCCTCGTCGGCACGACGATTGCCGGTGGACGGGCGATGATCCATCCAGGTGGCGGTATCTATCTCGCGGGAACCGGTTCGCTGCGGCTTGAACGTTCTTGGATCACCGACAATGTATCGGTAGCCGCCGGCGGCGGACTGGCGGCATTCGGCCCGGTCGTGTTGCTTGAATCGACCGTCAGCAACAACCATTCCACCGAAGTTGGCGGCGGTATAATCGGGACCGCTGACGTGACGCTCATCAGCTCGAGCGTCTTCGACAACATCGCCGATCTAGCGATCGGCGCGATCGGGAACCACAGCGGGCATTTAACCCTGATCTTCTCAACGATCGCGCACAATACCTTCCCGAACATAGCGGTTGGTTCGATGAGCGCGTTCGGATCGATCGTGTCGGATTACATCGCACCAAACGGCATGAGCGGGGCCGGGCCACCCGATGTGCCAGGCGGCCCGGGCCCGAACCTCCGGGGCCCGCCTCCAACTGTGCCGCCGGGAAGATTTCCGCGCCCAAGCAACTGCAGCGTTGAACATCCGTCGGCAGGATTGGGCGGCAATATCGCCACCGATGACTCATGCGGGTTCGAGACGGTGGTCAGCTCATTCCTGTTAATCCCGAGCCGTCGCGAAGCGCCGATTGCGCTGGTGCCGGCGACGGGTATGCCAGCATCGAGAATGTCGGTAAATCTTTGTGAGCCCCATCGCAACACGACCGATCAACTAGGCCGGGCGCGCTGGACAAGAAGTGGCTGCACGATCGGCGCGGTGTCGATCCCGTCGACACCTTGATAGCCTCTTTGTCATCGATGTCGTGCAGAGGTGGAATCTGCGCCAATAACTGCGTTGTCTCCGACGTGCGAGAGGCGTCTCGGTAAGCATCGGTTTTAAAATCTTGCGAGTTTGACTTAGTTCGCGCCGTTTGTGATACGCGTTTCGAACGCCACTATAGATGACATGGGTGAAACGACGATAGGCTGCGCGAAAGCGCTTTCCTTTCGCCTGTGCGGAGGCTGTTAATTACTCAGACCAAAATTCAGCGGAAACAAGAAGTTCTTTTGTTGAGGTTGGGTGCGGTCGATGACCAACCAGCTGTCCGCGCACAGCATGGGGCGCATCATGTGGGACTGCTGGCCGGGGAGGACTTCCACCGAAAACAACCCGGCTTTCGTATAGTGCCGCTTGGCCTTCAAGAATACCGTCGTACCGACGCGGCCCTCCGGAACCACCGTTTCAAGTACAATCGGCACTTCGTCGGCGCGCCCGGTGATTGTCCCTAAGGCAGCGCCCACGAAGAAACGGAAACCCAGGAAAGCGGCGACGGGATTGCCTGGCAGTCCGAAAAATATCTGTCCGCCGGGCAGGGTCGCAAAGAGCGTCGGTTTGCCGGGACGCATATCGACACCGTGGAAGCAGATTTTCGCGTCAAGGCAACGTAGCGCTTCCAGCACAAAATCGCGCGACCCAACCGACACGCCGCCGGTTGAGACCAGGATCGCGCGCGGATCGAGCCGGCACGCGTCACCGATCGCCGAAACGACGGCGTCGAGGGTATCAGCGACCGGTCTCAAGGCTCGCACCTTAGCGCCCAGCGAACGCGCCATCGCCCTGAGCATCGGAGTATTGCTGTCGGCGATCCGGTCGCTGCCTGCAGTCGGGAGGTCCAGCTCATCACCCGTGGGGATCAGGAAGACAGTCGGCGGCTGCCGTACTTCCAGCGCAGCGACTCCGTAGGCCGCCAAGGCACCGATGATCGACGGCGTGACCATCATGCCGCGCGCCGCAACTTGTTCTCCCGCCGTCGCGTCCTCACCTTGTTTCCGGACGTTGCTCCCCGCCACCCAGGGCCGATCGATGGTAAGCAAAGTCTCGGCACCGACCCGTGCAAGTGTCGCCTGTTCGATCGGGATTACGGTGTCGCAGTCCTCGGGCACGCGAGCTCCGGTCGATATACGGCACGCGCCGCGGGTCGCGCTGGCGGAAACGGAGCGACCCGCATCGGCGCACCTGGCAACTGTGAGATGGACGGCAGACGCTTTATCCGCGGCGGCTACTTGCGCGGCCGCGATTGCGAAACCGTCCATCGCCGAGACGTCGAAGCGGGGGCAGTCGAGCTTCGCCGCGACATCGGAAGCGACGATGTGCCGCAGGCAGTCCTCTAACGGCAACCTGACCGGTTCGACGATTCGAACACTTGCCCGGACGATCCGCAACGCGTCGAAAAACGTCACGCGGGGTGGACGCAGGTCCAGGAGCGTGCGAGCGAGACGATCGAGGTCGGAGGGGCGATTTATGTTGGGAATCCGAGACGAGGCGGTAATCGGCAGAGCGTCCACGACAGTGGCCCAATCGCGCATGGCATGGCGACCGGGCGCTGCAAGGAACGCTTCGAGACGGTCGGCGAGACGCGTCGGCCAGTAACCGATTACGGGCAGGTTTGAGTCCACCGCCGGTTGCCCGCTCGCGGCCAGCCTGGCCACGAGATCGACCGGCAAAATAGGCATATCGCAGCCAACTGTGACCACGGCCTGGAAGCCGCAAGCTTGAGCTCTCCGCAAGGCGGCGAGCAGTCCGCCCAACGGGCCGAGGCCCGGGCTCGGCTGATCTTCGAGACACGAACGGTTACCGTGCGTGCGGCCACAAATAACGATTTCGTCGACCTGCCGTGAAAGTGCATCGGCAGTGGTATCGATCAAGGTTCGACCATGCAGGCTGGCCAGCGCCTTGTCCGAGCCGAAGCGGCGCGCCATGCCGCCGGCCATCACCGATCCGAGGATGTTCGCGCGATCGGGGCCGTTCGCCATGTTATCGTCCTCACCGCGATCGATGCCTCACGCCCTGTTCTTGTCGACTTCATAAGCACCAAGCCCGGGCTTGAAGGCTTTTTCATCGATGAATTGCCTTGTCGCTTCCTTACGACCGTCACCGTCGAAGAAATTCGCCGCCTCCTGCGCGCGGATCAGATAATCCTCGGCATTGTCATAAGTCATTTCACGCACGCGGCGGACGGCCCACTTGGTCGACTTCAGCGCCTGTGCGTTTTTGGCGAGCAGCACTTCGGCTATTGCGGTGACGCGCGCCTCGAGCTTGGCGGCGGGAACTGCCTCGTTGACCAGGCCCCACTCGGCGGCCTGTGTGCCGCTCAGGTTCTCGCCCATCATGGCGTGATACATGGCGCGACGAAAGCCGGTCAGCTCGGCGATGATCTTGCTGGCGCCACCGCCCGGCAGAATGCCCCAGTTGATCTCGGACAGACCGAACTGCGCGTCCTCGGCCGTGACGGCAAGATCGCAAGCGAACAGCGGGCCATAAGCGCCGCCGAAGCACCAGCCATTGACCATGGCGATCGTCGGCTTTTCGTACCAGCGCAGGCGTTCCCACCAGCCATAGGCTTCGCGTTGAGCCCCGCGCACGGCCGCCATGCCTTGGTGCTCGCTTTCCCGGAAGTATTCCTTGAGGTCCATGCCCGCCGACCACGAGGTACCTTCACCGGTCAGCACCAGAACACCGACGTCGTCGCGGAACTCGAGTTCCTCCAGCACGCGCATCATCTGGCGATTGAGCCTGGGGCTCATGCAATTGCGCTTTTCGGGCCGGTTGAACGACACCCAGGCAATGCGGTTTTTGACGGTATAGGCCACGGTGTCTGCTTCGGCGCGGTCGGTCATGGCGAGCCTCTCGGTGGACGGACAGGATTGCTATATGACATAACATAGCTTATTTGCTATGGTCAATAGCATTCACCGGAGTTCGTCTTGAGCGATCCTCTTGCCCAGCTTCCCGGATACGCCCTGCGGCGCGCCGCCAATGCCATGATGGCCGAGCTTGGCCAGCGGCTGGGCATCATCGAGTTGCGCGTGGCGGATGCGTCGGTGCTGATGCTGGTTGGCCAGCGTCGTGACATGACGTCGAGCGACATCGGCCGCGCCCTCGACATCCAGCGCGCCAACATGGTGCCGCTGCTCAACCGTCTGGAAGCTGCCGGCCTGATCGAGCGAGTGCCGCTGGACCGCAAGTCGCTGGCCATCGTGCTGAAGCCGGCCGGCAAAAACTCCCTTGGCCGCGTGCTCGACATTACCGAGCGGTTCGAACGCGAACTGCTGGACCGGATCCCGGCGGCGCACCGGGACCATTTCCTCCCGGCCCTCAATGCGCTCTGGGGCTAGCGCGGTGCCCGTCGCGCATGGCGCCAAGTACAATCAGGGGTGTCGCCACCGCGGCGACGACTGCCCCATAGACGATCTTGAGCGCCATCACCTCGACAAAGCGCCAGTCGAGCTTGCCGCTCAGCGCTAATAGCCCGACCGAGGCAGGGACCAGCACGAGCGTGAGGAGGAGCGCGATGGCGAGCGCCCTGAGCGGCAGCCAGCGCGGCAGCGGTGGACCACCGGCATGGCGGGGGGCCGCGCCTTTGGCGCAGCGCGAGCGGGTATAAAGGGTCAGGCCGAGGGTCATCATGAAGGCGATCATGAAGGTCATCGGCAACTGGTCGAAGGCAACGCCGTCCCGGCCCCATAATGGAACCAGGTTACGACCGCCGAAGACCAGCCAGACGAAGCCCGCCGACAGGACCGCGCTGAGCGCCGCGTTGACCGCCGTCTCGATGAGCACGAAGCGCCGGTGGGCGGGCGACCAGGCACCGATCTCGGTCAGAACTTGACTCCCACTTCAACGCCGAACTCGCGCGGCGCGCCGATCTGGGCAAAGGCGACCCCGAGCGCGCTGCGGACGTCCTGCGCGTTCGAGATGTAGCGCTTGTCGGCGACGTTGGTGGCAAAGCCCGAGAGGCTGTAGCGCTCCGACGTGTCGGTGAGGGTCAGCCGCAGGTTGAGCAGACCGAAGCCACTCTGAAATTCGAGCGGGGCATTGCCGGCACCGTAAAACACCGCGCTGCGATAGCTGTAGTCGATGCGGGGCGTCAGTGAGCCGAATCCGAGTTCGGCCGTGTAGCTGGCTCCTAGACCGACCGTCCAGCGCGGCGTTACCGGCAGCCGGCTGTCCGGCGGGATGCCGGCGCGGGGATCGAGCTTGCGATAGTCGGTGTGCGTATAGCCAACATTGGCATAGAGCAGCACGGCGTTGACGGGTTTGGCGGTCAGCTCGACTTCGAAGCCGGTGATGCGATTGCGCCCGGCATTGGCGTTGTTAAAAAAGCCGCTGGCCGGGTCGAGCACGAGCAGCTGGATGCCGTCGTAGATCGAGTAGAAGGCGGCCGCGTTCAACCGCACCCGATGGTCGGCAAGATCGGCCTTCACGCCGATCTCGAAGGCGTCGAGCGTTTCCGGATCATAGGGCAGGATCGCATTGAAGCCGCCCGACGCCCCTGGATTGGGACGGCCGTTGAAACCACCCGATTTAAAGCCCCGTGAATAGGAGGCGTAGAGCAGCAGGTCGGGACTGGCCTGGTAGTTCAGGCCGAGCTTAGGCGTGAACTGCGACCAGCTTTTGGCATAGGTGGTCGGTATCCCCACGGCCGGATTGTTCGGCGACAGGGTCGGAATGTAAGCGATCGGCGGGAAGCCGAAAAAGCTGAATACGCCCGAACGATTGTCCAGGAAGAAATCGAACGACTGCTTCTTGTGCTCGTGGGTGTAGCGGCCCCCGGCGACGAGAGAGAACCGGTCGGTGAAGCGATAGGTCGCGTTGACGAAGCCGGCGACGCTCTCGATCTTGAGGTTGAAGACCTGGTTGTTCTGCAGGCAACCGCCGGCGTTGCGGGTCGGCCCGCCTGGTCCGATCGGCGCGCCGAGGTTGGTGCCGAGGCAGATCGCGTTGTTGTTGTAGATGTCCTCCTTGGAGCCGAACACGCCGGCGATCCAGCTCAGCCGGTCGTCGAACGATGTGCCGATGAGCTGGAGTTCGCCGCTGTACTGGTTTGAATGCGTGTCGAAGAAATTGTCGTAGAGGCGGTAGGCGGTACCGTCGAAATCGTTGGCGGCAAACTGCTTGACGCGGCGATAGGCGAAGATCGCCTTGGCATCGACGCTGCCGCCCCCGTGCCAGTCGATCGTCGCCGAGGTACCCCAATTATCGAGGGTGCTGCGCGGGTTGACCGAGGCGAAGCTCTTGTCGACGTCGCTCGACGTGTCGGCGAGAAGGTCGACCGGGAATGGAACACCGAGCGGCGTCGTGCCGACCGGAAAGCCGGGTACCTGGACGCCCACCGCCGTGTTGACCCCCGTCAGAATGGTCTGCGCGGCGGTGCCGCGGGCACGGAGAATGTCGGCGGCCAGCGTCACCTTCAGAGCTTCGTCGGGTCGCCAGATTGCCTTGACGCGGCCGTTGATGTTGTGGACGTCGCCGAAGGTCTTGCCGGTGTAGACATTCTTGCCCCAGCCGTCCTGGTTGCGGGTGCTGCCCGACAGGCGGACGGCAAACTTGTCGCCGAGGGGCAGGTCGAAGCCGGCATAGGCGTCGATCCGGCTGCGGCTGCCGCCGGTCAGCCGGGCCTCGCCGGCGAACGCCTCGCCGGGGTCGCGCGAAGTGATGTTGATCGCCCCGCCGATGGTGTTGCGCCCGAACAGCGTTCCCTGCGGGCCACGCAGGACTTCGACCCGCGCGATGTCCTGCGCATCGAGCGAGGCGCCCTGCAACCGGCTCAGATAAACGCCATCGATGTAGACGCCGACGCCGGGGTCGTTGGCGGGATTCGAATCGACTTGGCCGATGCCGCGGATGAAGAAGAAGGCGTCGTTGCCGCCCGTCGGCCCCGAGGTACGCGCCAGGTTCGGGGTGACATCGGCCAGGTCGCCGACGGTCTTCGCACCGAGGGCGGTGATCGCGGCGCTGCCGTAGGCGGTAACAGCGATCGGTACCTTTTGCAGCGATTGTTCGGTGCGCGTCGCGGTGACGATGATATCGGCGAGCGCATTGGGATCGGCCGCCCGTTCCGGACCGGCGGTATCGGGGGCTGCTGACGGCGGCGGCTCCTGGGCGCCGACCATAGTCGGAAGCCCCATCAGCGCCAGCAGCGACGCGCCTACCCGAGCCATCGTCAAATTGTTTGCCGGTCCCACCTCGGTCTCCCCAGTTATCGCCGGGGCATCTTTGCGCCTCCGGGCCATGCCATCATTCTCGGCGATGCCAGTGACGCGTTGGTCACAGCTAACGGTCGGCACCCCATAGGCGGCGGTTATGCAGCCGCGCGGGCGCGGCACCAGTCCGCCAGCCGCGTCGTCGCGGTGCCGACCAGTGCGTCCGCGCGCGCGCCATCGCCGGTTTCCGGGATCTGCCGGAATGCGCCGAACAGACGGGTGGCGAAGTCGAGCTGGCGATTGCGCGTCACCTTCGCCACTAGCCGCATCGGGGCCAGCGGTGGTTCCGATAACGCGAGGTCGGGCCGGACCAGTTCGATATAGAGGCTGAGCGCTTCGCGCATGGTGAAGCCTTGCGGACCGAGCAGGGTGAGCGCCTGGCCCGCGGCTTGCGGCGACCGCAATGCGCAGACCACCTGGCCGGCATAGTCATCGGCGGCCAGATAGTGGAACCGCTGCGGTTGCGGGCCGAACAATACGGCCTTGTTGCCGCGGACGAAGAGATCGAGCGATTCCATGAAATGGCTGGCACGCAGGATCGTGTAGGGGACACCGGAAGCGACGAGCGCCGCTTCCGCCGCGCGCTTGGTTCGCACCGGCAGCAGGGCGGGATCGGCAGACTCGATCCCGGCGCCCGAGAGATAGGTCACCCGCCCGACCCCGGCGGCTGCGGCGGCGTCAGCGATCGCAGCGACGCCGCCCACTTCGACAGCGGCCAGTTCGCCCGCATCGCGCCCCCGCAGGTTGATGTGGACCGCACCGCAGCCGGCAACCGCGGCAGCGAGGGTTTCCGGCTGTCGGACGTCGCCGGCCAAGATCTGGCAATCGGCACCGAAGATGGCGGCGGCGGCACCCGGATCGCGGCTGAGGACTCGCACCGCCAGGCCTTCGGCCTGCAGCCGTCTTGCCACGGGCCGACCAAGCATCCCGGTCGCGCCGACGACCAGAACCGGGCGCGACAGGTCGATGGCGCTGGCGTGCTCGCTGATCATCGTCCATCATCCCGGGCTTTGGAGCGCGCGCCAACCGCTATCTTCATCGCCGCAGGGGCCGGGGTGGCAATTGCTGCGAATAAAGCCGAAAGATTGAGGCGCAATGCTTGAATCACGCCGCCTGCGCCATTTCCTGACGATCTACGAGCTCGGTAGCATCGGCCAGGCTGCCGACAAGTTGTTGCTCACCCAGCCGGCGCTGTCGAAGAGCATTCGCCAGCTCGAGGACGACTTGCGCGTGCGCCTGTTCGACCGGACGCCGATGGGCGTCGTGCCGACGGTATTCGGCAAGGCGCTGGCACTCCACGCCAAGGCAATCGAGGCGCAGGTGCGCCAGGCCGAGGCGCAGATATCCTCGCTGCGCGGGGTCGCCAAGGGCACGATCGCGGTCGGGGTCGGGCCGAGCGTTGCGACCCACCTGATGCCGCTCGCGACGATTACCCTCCAGACGTTGCAGCCGGATATCGAATTGTGCGTCACCGAGGGCCTGGTCGACGATCTGTTGCCGGCGCTGCGGCGCGGGGAGATCAATATCGCGGTCGGCGCCTGGCCCAAGATCGCCGACCCTGCCTTCACCACCGAGGTGCTGCTCCACGACGTAATCAGCGTCTATGCCCGCGCCGACCATCCGCTCGCCGGCCGCCGCCTCCAGATGCACGAGCTGCTGACGCATCCCTGGGCGATGCCACCCTCGACCCAGCGCTGGCGTCAGCACCTGGAGGAGCGCTTCTTCGCCCGCGGCCTGTCGCCGCCCAAGCCCGCCGTGGTCAGCAACTCATCGACATTTCTTCTCGCTCTCCTGCATCGCGGCGATTATCTGAGCTTCCTGCCGGGCCAGCTCAGCGGCCAGGACGCGGGGCTTGTCGCGATCAACGTCGACCTCGAGCCGTTCGATGCCGAGATCAGCATGACGTACAAGGAGCGGTCGCTCGCCGATCCGAGTTGCGTCGAGGTCATCCAGGTGCTGCGGACGATCGGCAGCGAAGCCGGGCGCTCGCCGGGTTCCTGACGCTTCAAAGCATCCGGGCGATACCGAGATGGAGGATGTCGCGCGTGAAGTCGCACGAATAGCCGATCCACGCATCGTTGAGATAGCGCCCGGCGTCGTATTCGCGGGTAACGCCGTAGGCCCCGAGGATCTGCATGCAAAGTTCGGCATTGCGGATGGCGACGTCGACGGCTTTGGCTTTGGCCGCCGGGCCCTTGAAGATCGCCGCCGCCATCGGATCGGTTTCGCAGGCGCGCGCCGCGTCCCAGACCAGCAGCCGGGCGCTGTGCAACTCAATCGCCATCTCGGCGAGCTTCAGCGCGACCGCCTGGTGCTCGCGGATCGGCACGCCGAGGCTGCGACGCTCGCCGGCATAGGCGAGCGCGGTGTCATAGGCAGCGCGCGCCAGGCCGACAAAACAGGCGGCCAGGCAGATGCCCATCTCGGGCAGGCCGGCAAAAATCATGGCGGCACCGCCCTCGATGCCCACCATCGCGCTCGCCGGCAAGCGGACGCCATCGAAGGTCAATTGGGCATGGTCCGACAGCGGCCAGCCGATCAGTTCGGTCTTGCGGCCGATCGTCAGCCCCGGCGCATCGGCGGGAACCTCGAAAATGCTGAGCCCGCTCATCACCGGCGCATCGGGGTCGGTGCGCGCCAGGATGAAGAAGGCGCTCGCCGTGCGGGCGTTGGTGATGAAAGCCGACTTGTCGCCGGTCAGGACGAAATCGTCGCCGTCGCGCCGGGCCGTCAGCCGCGGCCCGTAGCGTGGATCCGGGCCGGCCATCAGCAGCTCCGAACCGGCAACGTTGGGCTCGCTCTGGGCGCCACCGAGCACCATGGCCGGCGCATTTGCGAACGCGTTGAGGAAGGCGTCGCGCTGGTCGGGTCGGCCGGCACGCAGCATCAGCAGCGGCATCGTCGCGGTCAGGGCAAAATAGTCGCTGGCGACACCGACATCGGCGGCGCCCAATTCCTCGAGGAGGATCACGGCGTCGAGGCAAGATGCCCCGATGCCGCCGTGCTCGACGGGGACGAACAGGCGGGTGAAGCCCAGGGCGACGCCCTTTTCGAACAGCGGCCGGACGAGCGGCCAGCTGTCGGCGACCGGACCGTCGCGGCGCAGGCGCTCGATAATCGGCCGGATCTCCGCCCGGGCGAAGGCCGCCGCAGAGCGCTGCAGCAGTCGCTGGTCCTCGCTGAGTTCAAAGCCGATCATTTCAACGCACCTTCAGCACGATCTTGCCGCGCGTGCGCCCCGTGTCGATCCGCCGATGCGCCTCGCCTGCCTGGTCGAGCGGCAGCACCGTCTCGACGGGAGCCTTTAGCGCACCGCTTTCGAAAAGCGGCCGCATGAGGTCGAGCAGGTGCGGCTGGGCACTGAAGGCGACGACCTTGGTGACGACGTCATGCTTGGCCATCAGCCGCTCGCGGTTGCTCATCTCGACCTCGTCGCCGCGCAGAATGACGAGCAGGGTGCCGCCGGGCCGCAGCACTTCATAGGATTTGAGGTTGGTGTCGCCGCCGATCGGATCGAGGACGATGTCGATGTCCTTGACCTCGTTGCGGAAGTCACCGGACTGGTAGTCGATGATCTGGTCGGCACCCAGGCCGCGCACATAGTCGGTCTTGTCCGCCGACGCCGTCGCGGCCACCCAGGCCCCGAAATGCTTGGCGATCTGGATTGCCATCGCGCCGACGCCGCCGCCGCCGGCGTGGACCAGGACGCGCTTGCCCGGGCCGACGCTGCCCAGGTCGACAAGGCCGTACCACGCCGTACACCCCGCCATTGGCACCGCAGCCGCCTCCTCGAAGCTGAGGTTGGCGGGCATCTTGCGCAACAGGTAGGAGGTCACCGCGGCGTATTCGGCATAGGCACCCGAGCGCAGCGTATCGATCAGGCCCCACACCCGGTCGCCGACCTCGAACTCGGTGACGTCGAAGCCCTTGGCGGCGACGATGCCGGCAATATCGTTGCCCAGGACATGGTGCTCGGGCGTCGGGAACAACGCCTGCAGCCAGCCGCGGCGCACCTTGGCATCGAATGGATTGATTCCTGCGGCATGCACCTCGACCATGATGTCGTTGTCCGCGCGCATCGTCGGCAGGGGGATTTCGCGCGGTTGCAGCGTCTCGGGGCCGCCGAAACCGGCGAGCGTCACGGCGCGCATGGTCTTGGGCAGGCCGGCAAGCGGGTCCATCATCATTATTGTCCTTCATCGGTGTCGACGGCGACGATCTGCTTGCCCGCCGGCGCCTCGCCGAATAGCGCGCAGAAGGCCGCCGGGGCGCTTTCAAGCCCCGGCCAGACGGTTTCGATGGCGCGGACGATGCCGGCCTTTTCCCAAGCCGACAACTGCGCCAGCCCTTCGTCGAAGCGGGCCTGCCAGTCAGCGAGCAGGAAGCCTTCGAGGCGCGCGCGCTTGAACAGCAGCGGCAGGATCTTACCGTAGTGCGGCGGACCGGCTTCGTTGTAGCCCGAGATAAAGCCGAGCAGAACGATGCGCGCGCGCGGCCTGATGAGGTCGGTGACGGCGTCGTGGAGGACGCCGCCAACGCCATCGAGGAAGACGTCGACCCCCGCTGGGCAGGCAGCGGCGAGCGCGGCCGGGTCACGATGGTCGATGGCGGCGTCGAAACCGATCTCGATGAGGCGAGCCAGCTGTGCCGCGCCCGAACCGACGCCGACGACCCGAGCCCCGGCGGCCCGCGCGATCTGGCCGGCGACGGTGCCGACCGAGCCAGCGGCCGGCGCGACGACGACCGTCGCGCCCGGGGCGGGCGCGCCAAGCACGTGCATCGAGAAGTAGGCCGTCAATCCCGAGGGGCCAAGCAGGCTGAGGTGTCGCTGCGGCGGGCCCAGCGCGCAGTCCAGCCTGCGAAGGCCGCCAGCGCCCAGCACGGCGTGGCTTTGCCAACCGACGTCGCCTGCCACATAGTCGCCGACAGCAAATCCGGGCGCTCGCGATTGCACGATGCGCCCGACACCGCGCGACTCGACGACCTGACCGAGCGCCAGCGGGGGACCAACGCTTGAATCGGGTCGCATCCGCAGCCGGTAGAAGGGGTCGATCGACAAATGGCTTACCTTGATCGCCACCTCGCCGTCGCCGACGTCGGGGAGCGTCCCCGACCGCGCCGAGAAGTCGCCGGTCTGCGGCGTGCCGACAGGATAGGCGGCGAGGACGATCTGCCGCGTGATCATGCGACCTCACGCAGGAAGGCGGCAAGCGCGGTGTTGAACGCCAGCGGTGCCTCGACGTTCGAGACATGGCCCACACCCTCGATGCGGCACAGCCGGGCATCCGGGAGCGCCGCCACCATGGCTTCGACGATGGCAGGCGGCGCGATGCGGTCCTCGCTGCCGACGATGGCCAACACAGGGACGTCGATCGTCGCGTATTCGGGGAAGTCGGTAAAGCGAGTCACCGCATCCAGGGTTTTCAGATAGCTGTCGCGATGGAGTGCGGCGAGGCTGGTGATCAGTTCGGTGCGCACGGCGGCACTTGCGCCCGGGCCGATCAGCGCCTCGACGAGTGAGGGGGCGAGTTCGGCTGGTGTTCGGCCCTCGAGCAGCGGCTTCTGGCGCACGGCGAGAAAGGCGGCGACGCGCGCTGGATCCTGGGTCTCGCGTGAGCCGGCGCTGGTGTCGGCGAGCGTCAGGCTGGCGACGCGTTCGCTATGCCGTTGCCAGAAATCGAGCGCAATGCGGCCGCCCATCGACAAGCCGACGAGATGCGCCCGCGACGCGCCGAAATGGTCGAGAAGTCGCAGCAGATCGTCACTGAAATCACCGAACGCCAGTGGCCCTTCATAGTCATCGCTGTCGCCGTAACCGCGGGCATCCCAGGCGACCGCGGTAAACCGGTCGGCCATGGCCTCGACCTGACGGTGCCAGTTGACGCGGCCGCCACCGATGCCGTGGAGAAAGACCAGCAACGGCCCTTCGCCCGCACGATCGACACACAGTCGCGGCTCGCCCTGGATGTATTCGGTCGCCCGGTCATGGACGGCGGTGGTCATGCCAGCACGGGTGCCAGCCGGCCTCCGATGACGACCGCCTGGCCGTCGAGCTCGATCGTGCAATTTCGCACCGGGAGGTCGAAATGGCCAAGCGTGTGCCGGTTGGCAAAGGGGTTGGCACCGGTCGAGAAGAGGAAGTTGCCGGCAAAGGCGCGCTGTTCGATGCCGTTGGTTTGCCCCTTGTCGTAAAGCATCATTGATTCCCAGCGCGCGCCCGGGTTCATGCCCCAGCCGACATGCGACGTGCCATACGCCTCGCGGTCACCCCAGGATTCGAAATAGGCGCGGGTGAGGTCTGCATCGAGGCCCTTGCCTTCGACGCTGGTGACATAGTCGTTTTCGATGATGAGCCGGACCGGTTTCTCGAGGTAGCGCTTGAAAGTGATGTTGATATCGCCCTCATCGAGGACCAGCACTCCGTTGACTGCGTCGCGGGGAGGGAAGCACGAGGCGATGCCGCCGGGCCAGGTGGCGAGGCTGCCCGGGTCGCGGACAGCGCCTAGGTTTCCGCCGATGCGTGCGCCCTCCATGCGGATGAAAAGGTCGGTACCGACGGGCGAGGTGACGGTCATCTCCTTGCAGGCGTTGAGCAACTCGCGCGCCTTGAGCACGCGCGCGATTAGCGTATCGTCGGGCCCAAGGCGTTCCAGCGTCTCGGGCGGCTCGTTGCTGATGTAGAGAATGCGGCTGCCGGCGCCGAGAATTTCGGGTGTCTCCTCGGCGTGCATCAGCCCCTCGACGGTCAGGTCGGCGATGAAAATTCCCGTCTTCAGCGCCGCGAGGGCCGTCTTGTTGTGGCCGATGGCGTTGCTCGATCCCGTTGAGCGTACCGGCACCGGGGCATCGAGCGGCGGCGTCGGCATCACCAGATGGACCGGCCGGGCACCGATGCGCAGCAGCGCCAGCTCGGCGAGGTGGACGTTGATTTCGCGCGACTGGGTCTCCGACAGGATTGCTACGGCGTCGCCGGCTTCGACCCGTGACAGGCGAAAGGCGCGCTCGAAAACGTCGATCCATTTGGCTTCGATGCGATCACGCATCATGCGCTCGTTCCTTCCGGGGGTGCGACGCTGCACGATAGGGGCAGGGCGCGCCAATCAAGCCCTTCATTCCCGCCGCCCGGACATAACTTCGGCTGGCGGTACTCACGCCGCAGCCGCCAGCGCCGTCGGCGAACGCATGCCGGCCGCCTGCCATTCGGCAAGAACGGGGGCGGCGGTCCGCAGCTTGATCGGGCCATAGCCGCGGATGCGTTCGGCGCTGGTGGCGAGCGCGACGAGATCGGCGTGATCGCCAGTCGTCAGTTCTGGCAGCCGGCTGGCGATCAGGCGGCAATAGTCGTCGATGAGGCGCCGTTCCATGCGCCGCTCGGACGCATAGCCGAACGGGTCGAAGGGCGTGCCACGCAGGAAGCGCAGCCGTGCGAGCAACGCGAAACCGCTTGCCATCCAGCTGCCGAAGCGCCGCTTGCGCGGTTCGCCGGTCGCCGGTTCGTGGCGGGCCAGGATCGGCGGTGCGAGATGGAAGGTCAGCCGCGTGTCGCCTTCGAAGGTTTCGGCGAGCTGGGCACGGAAGGCAGCGCCGCTGAACAGTCGGCCGACCTCGTACTCGTCTTTATATGCCATCAACCGGAACAGGCCGCGCGCTACCGCCTCGGTCAGCGCTCCAGCCGCGCCGGTCACACGACGCTCGGCGGCAGCGACTTCGGCGACGAAATCGGTGAAGCGTCGCGCGTAGGCTGCGTCCTGATAGTCGGCAAGAAAGGCGCGGCGTCGCTCGATCGTCTCGTCGATCGTCTCGGACAGGCGCAGTTGCCCGCGCACATCGCTGCCGACGTCCGTTGCAGCGAGCAGCCGGTCGAGCGCCTCGGGATTTGCGGCGGCGACGCGGCCGAGGTGGAAGGCGGCGCGGTTCATCGCGACCGCCGCGCCATTGAGCTCCAGGGCGGCGAGAATAGACGCTTCGCTGAGCGGAAGGCGGCCACGCTGCCAGGCGTAGCCGACGAGCAGCATGTTGGCCCCGATGGCATCGCCGAGCAGCCGTCGCGCCACCACCGTCGCGTCGACGGTCGCCACCCGGTCCGGGCCGGCAACACCCTCGACAATCGACCGCAGCGTGCCGAACCCGACGCGGAAATCGGGTTGACGGACAAAGGCACCGGTCACCGTCTCCTCGCTGTTGAGGACGACGAACGTCGTCGGGCCTAGAACGGTCAGCGCCTCGCGGCTCGCCGAGGCGACGACATCGGCGGCAAGAACCAGGTCGGCGCTGCCGGGGCCGAGCTTCTCCGCGGCGATGGCGTCGGCCGCCGCGGCCAGCCGGATATGCGAGGTGACCTGACCGCCCTTCTGCGCGAGCCCGGTCATGTCGAGCGTCGATGCCGCCTTGCCGTCGAGGTGCGCCGCCATCGCCAGCACCGCGCCGATCGTGACGACGCCAGTGCCGCCGATGCCGGTGACCAGGAGGTTGACCGGCTCATCGAGCCGCGGGACGACCGGATCGACGACGGCAATTGCCGCCAGCGCCGCCGGGTCGCCTGCGACGGGTCGCTTCAACCGGCCGCCGGCAACGGTGACGAAGCTGGGGCAGAAGCCGCGGACGCAGCTCAAGTCCTGGTTGCAGCTGGACTGGTCGATCGCGCGCTTGCGGCCGAATTCGGTATCGATCGGCACCACCGACAGGCAGTTCGACTTGGCCGAACAATCGCCGCACCCTTCGCAGACAAGGTCGTTGATGATGACGCGCTCGACTGCAGGTGCGAGCTTGCCGCGTTTGCGGCGCCGTCGCTTTTCTGTCGCACACATCTGGTCGTAGATCAGCGCCGAGACACCCGCAGTGTCGCGAAGCCCGCGCTGAACGGCATCGAGATCAGCGCGATCATCGATCGTCACCCCGGCGGCGAACGGGGGCTGGTCGCGATACTTGCCGATATCGTCGGACACGACGGCGATACGCTTGACCCCTTCGGCGCGGAGCTGATGCGAGATGGCCTGTGGCGACAGCGTACCATCCACCGGCTGGCCGCCCGTCATCGCCACCGCATCGTTGAACAGAATCTTGTAGGTGATGTTTACGCCCGCGGCGACGGCGGCACGAATCGCCAGATAGCCCGAGTGGAAATAAGTGCCGTCACCGAGGTTCTGGAACATGTGCGGGGTGCTGACAAAAGGTGCCTGGCCGATCCAGTTGGCGCCTTCGCCGCCCATGTGCACGAAGCTGTCGGTGGCTCGGTCCATGCCCTGGACCATGCCGTGGCAGCCGATGCCGGCCATCGCGCGGCTGCCGTCGGGAACCACGGTCGATGTGTTGTGCGGGCAGCCAGAGCAGAAATAGGGTACCCGCTTGACCGGCGCGAGGTTGGCCAGCCGCTCGGTGTCGATGTCCGACAGCCTGCCGATCCGCGCGATCAACGCCGGATCGTCGATATGGGCAAGCAGTCGCGCCCCAATCGCCCGGGCAATGTCGAGCGGCGTCAGGTCACCATAGGCAGGCAGCAACTGCCGGTTCTCGGCATCGTGCTTGCCGATGACCCGCGGCCGGGCCGGAAGATCGTAAAGCAGGTCCTTGATCTGCCCTTCGATCAGGGGCCGCTTTTCCTCGACGATAAGCAACTCCTCGAGGCCGGCGGCAAAGCTGCGGATGCCCTCGGGGTCAAGCGGCCACGCCAGCCCGACCTTGTAGAGCGTGATTCCCGCGGTCCGTGCCCCCGCCTCGTCGAGGCCGAGGTCGGCAAGGGCCTGGCGGGTGTCACGCCAGCTCTTGCCGGTGGTGACGATGCCCAGCCGCGGCCGGCCGTCGCGCCAGATCGCCTGGTCAAGGCCGTTGGCGCGGACGAAGGCCTGCGCTGCCGGAAGCTTGAAGACATGCAGCCGCCGCTCCTGGTCCTGCGGCGTGTCAGGCGCGCGAATGTTGAGACCACCGGGCGGCAGTGCGAAGTCGGGTACGACGAAAGGTACCGGCGGCGGGCCAAGATCGACGGTGCGGGCGCTGTCGACGAGGTCTGTCACCAGCTTGAGCGCTGTCCAGCAGCCCGAAAAGCGCGACATCGCCCAGCCGGCGAGGCCGAACGAGACGATCTCCTCGATGCTTGCCGGATGAAGCACCGGGATAAGCGCGGCGGCGAGCGCGAATTCGCTCTGGTGGGCCGTCGTCGAGGATTTGGCGAGATGGTCGTCGCCGGCGCACAGCAACACGCCGCCGCGCGCCGCGCTGCCATAGGCATTGCCGTGGTGAAAGGCGTCACCGGAGCGGTCGACGCCTGGGCCCTTGCCGTACCACAGCGCGAAGACGCCGTCGGTCGTGGCGCGCCCGCCGAGGCCGATCTGCTGGGTGCCGATGATCGCAGTGGCGGCAAGGTCCTCGTTGACCCCGGGGTGGAAGCGGACCCCGGCGGCCGACGTAAACGCCCGTGCCTGGCCAAAGGCCGTGTCGACGCTGCCGAGCGGACTGCCGCGATAGCCCGTGACATAGCCCGCAGTCGCCAGTCCGGCGCGGCGGTCAAGCGCCGCCTGTTCGAGGCTGAGGCGGACGAGCGCCTGGGTGCCATTTAGCAAAACCTGACGCTGGCCGAGATCGTAACGATCGTCGAGGCGGATCATCGGCGAGGACAAGGGTACGCTTTCTGTGGGCTGCCTGACACGTCTCGGACGACGCTGAACCTAGAGCAGGCCGGCCAAGCACAGCAATAAGAACGCTGCGGCAGCGCCGTCGCAATGGTTATGCCGCATGACTCGGGCCGAATTCGCGTTCGAACCAGTGCGTCAAACGCTTGGGCGCTATCCGCCCCAGGTCGAAGCCAAGATCGGCGGCGTCGCTCGCGGCGAGGCTGAGGCCACGGTCGAGGATGCGCCGGGCGGCGGCGAAGTCGCCGGGCCGATTAACGGCGTTCAGGCCGAGAAATTGCCCGCCGGAAAAATAGCACAGGGAGAACCGGCCTTCGGCAGGATCGCCGCGCAGGACGGTCGAGTCATAGCCGAAACCGTCACCGACCGATTGCAGGCGATAGCCATATTGATCCGACCAGACCCAGGGCGTCTGGCGGTACGGAAGCTCGTGGCCGAGGGCGCTGTGCGCCGCGGTGCGACCCTGCTCGACGGCGTTGTGGACGGTTTCCAGCCGAACGCTGCGGCCGAGCAGCGGGTGGTCGAAGCGGGTGCAATCGCCTGCCGCCAGGATCGCCGGGTCGCTTGTGCGGCAGCGCTCATCGACCAGGATGCCGTCCCGGCACGCCAGGCCCGCGGCCTCTGCAAGGCCGGTCTCGGGCTCGATGCCGATACCGACAACGACGAGGTCGGCACGCACACTCTCGCCGGCGCAATCGACGGCCAGCGCTCCCGCCGTGCTGGAAATCTCGGCAATCTGGGCATTTTCGACGATTCGGACGCCGCGAGCGCGGTGGGCAGCAGCAAAAAACGCCGACACTTCGGGGGCGACGGCGCGGCCCAGCACGCGTGGACCCGCCTCGATGACCGTAACGGCGTGGCCGCGCACGGCCAAGATGGCGGCGACCTCGAGGCCGATAAAACCGCCGCCGATGATCGCCACGTCGGCCGCCGTGGGCAGGTGCGCGCGGATCGCCTCCGCATCGGCGATGCCGCGCAGCATCGCGACGCCGGGCAGGTCCGCGCCGGGCACGGCGAGGCACCGCGGTCGCGCGCCCGTCGCCAGCAACAGCCTGTCGTAGGCGACGCGCTCGCCGTCATCCAGCAATACTGTCTGCTGTGCGCGGTCGATGGCGGCGGCGCGCCGGCCGAGGCGCAGCTCGACGCCGCGTCGCGCATAGAATTCGGGCGGACGATAGGCCAGCCAGTCACGGTCGACGACGCCGGCCAGAAAAGCCTTGGACAAAGGTGGCCGCTGATAGGGCAGATGCGCCTCTTCGCCGACCAGTAGGAGGCCGCCTTCAAAGCCTTGTGCCCGAAGTTCGTCGATGAACTGCGCCGAGGCCTGCCCCGCGCCGACTGCGACCACCCGCTCGGTGCTCATGGCTTTAGGTAGAAGATGTTGGGCCGCGCGCCGGTCGATTCGCCGAGCACCCAGGTTTCGCGGGTCGCCACAAGCTGTGCCGCCGCCGATGCCGGGTCGTCGAGGTCGCCGCTGGTGATGGCGCGGGTCGGGCAGACCGTCTGGCACATCGGTGCCTGACCTTCGGCCAGTCGATGGTCGCAGAAGCTGCACTTGTCGGCGGTACCGGTCGTCTCGTCGGCGAACGACAGCGCGTCATAGGGGCACGCCTCCTCGCAACGATGGCAACCGACGCAGCGATCCTTGTCGAGGCTGACCATCCCATCGTCATCGTCGCGCCACAGCGCCCGCGTCGGGCACACCGCGACGCACGGCGCGTCGCTGCAATGCTGGCACATCGTCGGCAGCCAGAACTGGCTGAGCGCCGGATAGACACCGAGGGGCCGTTCGAGCTGGGGGTCGCGATGCGGATCGAGGACGTTGAGCCGGAATCGCTCCGGGGGCACGTCGTTCTCCATCTTGCAGCCGACCGCGCAGGTGTCGCAACCGATGCAGCGCTTGAGGTCGATAACGAAGCCCATACGGCTCATTGGCCGGACCGCTCGACTTCGACGGCGACATCCCAGACCGGGTAGTTGGTTTCGATGACGGCTTCCTGGACGGCGTTGCGGACGACTTGGCCGAGGTCGGAGAAATGGCCCGAGCGAAAGTGCTTGCGCCAATAGCCCTGCGGTACCGTCGCCATGCCGGGCTTGACCGCTTCGTTGAGACTGGCGGTGACGGTGAAGCTGCCGCGGTCGTTCCAGACGCGGACCTCGTCGCCGTCGCCGATGCCGCGCGGGTGAGCATCGAGCGGGTTGAGCTCGAGCAGGGGATCCGGGCGATGCTCGCGAATCCAGGGCAGCATGGTGTGTTGCGAATGCGTCGAATGGACATGTTTGGGCGAGATCAGCATTAGCGGGAATCGCGGGTCGCGGCCCTCCAGCGGCTCCTTGTGAGTGAGTACGGCTTCGCCCTGGGCGACAAACGCCTCGGTGTAGAGTTCGATGCGCCCGGACGGCGTGTTGAAGCGCAGATCGCCGAACGGCACATGCGGGCGCGGAATGTCTATGCGGACAGCACCGTCGGTTCGCAGCAGCTCCCATTCGACGGCGCGGAACAACGGGTCGCTATGCTGGTCGAGGATGAAGCGGCATGCCGCCTCGTTCGACAGGGCCCAATCGGCACCCTCCCCCATCCGCTCGGCGAGGGCGGCAAAGATCTCATAGTCGTTGCGCGCTTCGCCGATGGGCTGGATGGCGCGCTGGCGCAGCTGGAGGAACCAGTGTTCGCCGCCGGCAACCAGGTCCATCTCCTCCTCGTAGTAGGAGACACAGGGCAGCACGAAATCGGCGTGTTCGGCCGCTCCCGTCATCAGCTGTTCGGTGACGACGAACAGATCGAGCTTGGGCAATGCCTCGCGGACGAAACGGTCGAAGCCGGGGCTTTGCGTGCCAAGGCCATAGCTGCTGATCCACAGGCTCCTGACCGGATAGGGCGTCTGGCTGGCGATGATCTCGTGGAGGTGGATGCCGGGCAGATGGCCACCGCGCTTGCCGCCCGGCGCGGTCCAGGACTGCGGCGCATTGAAGGTGAAGCGCATATGCGCGCCGTCGAGGGTGTTGACCCCGGCATAGGGCTTGCCGATGTTGCCCGCGAGCGCCGCCAGCGTCACGTAGGCGCGGTGCACGAGGTGGCCATGGTGGTAGCGCTGGGGCCCGGCACCACACCACAGCCAAGCGCGGTCGGCGGCCGCATAGTCGCGCGCGAGCTGCTCGACGGTCGCGGCAGGGATCTCGCAGATCGCCGCGACCCTGGCCGGGGTGAAAGCGGCCCAGGCGTCGAGCATGTGATCGAAGGCGGTGCGGGCAACGACCGACTCGCCGGCGTTCAGCGAAAGCGGCACTTCGCCGCGTAGCCGCGGGCCGTCGCACTGGCTGGCGGCGCGGACAGTCCCGTCCCCGTCGCATACCAGATAATCGGCAGGTGCCGCGGCATCGACGTCGGTCGTCTTCAGCAGCGCGCCGGTGGCGGGATGGACCAGGAACGGCGCATTCGTATGGCGTGCGACATAGGCTTGGTCGATGAGGCCTTCGTCGATCATCACGCGGATCATGCCGATGACCAGTGCGGAATCGGTGCCGGGGCGCGGCGACACCCACTGGTCGGCCTTGGCAGCGGTGCGCGAAAAGCGCGGATCGACGACCACCACCCGCGCGCCCGCCTCGATGGCATCGAACAGGAAGCGCATCTCGCTGTGATCGGTGTCCGCGGGATTGCGACCGAAGATCAGGATCAGGCTCGCCTTGGGAAGGTCGGCGAGGTCGTTGCAGGCGAAGCCAGCCCCGAGCAGCGGCAGAAAGCCCATGGCGCAGTTCAGGTCGCCCATCATGCCGTCATGGCTCATGACGGTGCCGCCAAGGCTGTTGGCGATGCGTTCGGGGACGGTGCACGCCTTGATGCCGTAATTGCCCGACATCGTCATCCAGGCGTTGGCGCGTGAGCCATGGCTGGCGGCAGTCTCGCCAAGTCGTGCGGCAATCTCGTCGAGCGCCTCGTCCCAGCCGACGCGACGCCAGCGGCCCGACCCGCGCGGCCCGTCGCGCTTCAGCGGCCAGCGCAGCCGATCGGGATGGTCGATGCGCTGCATCGCCATGGCGATGCCTTTGAGGCAGATGCGCTCCCAGCCGGGCTCGGGAAAGCTCGCCGGCTCGATCTTCAGGATGCGGTCGTCCTTGACGAAGGCATTGACGCCGCAGGTGCCGCTGCAGTTGGGCGAGCAGACGGTGCGAACGATCCGGTCCGGGGTCGCGGTCGCGCGGGCCACCGGCGCGGTCATGGTGCGCTACGACGCCAGACCGCGAGCGCGACTGCGGCGCTGCTGACCAACAGCAGCGCGCCGCCGGTCAACTCGACTGCATAGGACAGCGGCGCGAGAAAGGTCAGGCAGAGGGCGTGCAGGGCGTAAGGCAGCGCCGCCCAACGCGGCAGGCCCGGTGTCCGCCAGATTGCCCAGGCGAAGGCGAGCGAACCGCCGAGGAGACCGACCGCCGACACCGCCATCGCCGGCAACGCCGCCGGCCCGAACAGCGCGGCGTTGAGGACGCCGACGGCACCCGGATCGCCGGCGAGATGCAGAGCGGCGAGGGACGGGCTGGCGAGCGCGAGCACGCCCGCCGACGGCAGCCACAGGCCGTTGCCGAGGACGCCGAGAACGAACCCCCAGAAGCCCGCGCGTCCGGCCGGCCCGTTTTCGGTGAAGCGGGCGAGCGCGGCGAAGCCGAGCATCTGGACGACGAGGCTGGGGAGCAGCAGATACCAGGCGGCGACGAAGCTCGAGCTGCTGGCGACGGCGGCCCAGCGAGCCGGATCGACCGATTGATCGACGATCGGCCCGCGCAGCAGCAGCCCGCCGAGCGATAGCGGCCCGGCGAGTGCGAACAGCGCGATGCCGGCGCGCACCCGCCAGCCCGGCGTCCCCGGGCGGGCCGTGGCGGCCGACGCCGTCATCAGAATCGGGCGCTGAATTCAGCCGCCCACTCGGCCGGGCGACCCGGAATGCCGACAGCAATGCCCAGGGAGTTCAGCCCGTCGGTGCGGTTGAGAAAGTATTTCTTGCCGGCCACGTTCAGGCCGTAGACGGCGATGCTGTACTTGCCGTCGCCGAAATTATACTGGCCGCGCAGGTTGACCAGCCCGTACCCCTTCTCGATCTCGAACGGGTCGTTCTCCAGCTGGAATGAGAAGGTGCTGCGATAGCTGTAGTCGGCCCGGACAGTGAAGTCCGACGTATTGGTGATCGGGATGCGATACTGGGCACCCGCCGACAGCGTCCATTTCGACACCAGCGGCAGGCGGTTGCTGAGCGCCAGACCGACGATATTCGGTGCCAGCTTAGTATATTTGGCGTCGAGATAGCCGGCGGTCAGCGTCAGCCCCAAATTTTTGACTGGCTGGCCGAACAGTTCCGCCTCGACCCCCTTGATACGGGCAGTGCCGGCGTTGGCGGTGTCGAACAGGCCCGGCGGAATGGTGATGAGAAGTTGGATGTCCTTGTAGTTCGAAGTGAATGCCGCGACGTTGAAGAACAGCTTGCGGGGCAGCAAGGTCGTCTTGGCACCGATCTCGAACGTGTTGACGACCTCGGGTCGGTACGAGACAATGGTCGAGTTGCTCGGCCGGCCACTGAAGCCGCCGCTCTTGAAGCCCTGGGCGTAGGAGCCGTAAAGCAGGACGTCGGACGACGGCTTGAAGTCAATGGTAACCTTGGGCGTCCAGCTCGAGAAACTGTCGTGGACGCTCGACGGCGGCAGCGCGGTGAAGGTGCTGCCCGGCGGAATGAAGATGACCGGGAAGCCCGGGCCGGTGACTCCTTGATTGACCAGGTAAGAAGCGAACGACTGCTTCTTCTTCTCGTAGGTGTATCGGATCCCGCCGGTCACGGACAGCCGGTCGGTGACGGCAAAGTTCACATTGGCGAAGCCCGCATAGCTGTCGACGATCAGTCTGATCGGGTTTTCACTGTTGAGACACGGCCCGGTCAATCGCGGTGGGGCGTTTCCGGTGCACAAGTTGACTTGGTTGAAAGCGTTCTCATGGAAGTAATAGGCACCGAGCACATAGTGGAGACGGTTATCGATCGCCTGGCCGGTGAGGTGCAGTTCCTCGCTAAACTGGTGCTGGCGAATTTCGTTGAAGCTGTCGTAGAATCGGTATCCTGTGCCGTCGAAATCGTTCCACACGGAACGGTGTAATTTGCGGTAGGCGGTGATCGACTTGATCTCGACGTTGTCGCCGGCCCATGTCACGGTGCCCTGGACGCCGCCACTGTTGGTCGTGTCGAGTGCCGGTACACCGTTGTAGCTCGTCTTCTGGTCGCCGCGGTCGGCGCCCTGGTCCGGCAGCAGCGGAATTCCCGTCGGCGACAGGCCGGCCATCGGACCGAAGGGCGTCATGCCGACGAGGTTGGGGTTGTAAGCGAGCAGGATAATGTTCGACGGCGTGCCATGATCATGAACATAGTCGGCCGACAGTCGCACGCTCAGCTGGTCGTTGATTTCGCCGAGCAGCTTGATGCGGCCGCCCTCGACCTTGCTGCCGCTGAACCTGGTGCCAGTATAGACATTGCGGGCATAGCCGTCCTGCCTTTTGAATATGCCGGCGGCGGTCACAGCCCATTTATCGCCAATCGGCAGGTTGACGTTGCCGAATGCGTCAAAATGATTGCGCGAGCCGGCGACCCCGCGCACCGACGCCGATGTCGTGCCGAGCTTGGGGTCGCGGGTGATCACCGAGATTGCGCCGCCGATGGTATTCTTGCCCCACAATGTTCCCTGCGGGCCGCGCAGCACTTCGACGCGCTCGATATCGAACAGGTCGAACGACGCGCCCTGCAGCCTGCCGAGATAGACTTCGTCGACATAGATGCCCACGCCCGGATCGACCGCGACCGAATTGTCGACTTGGCCGATGCCGCGAACGAAAAAGTTGGCGTCGCCTTTGCCCGAGCCGCCGCCGGTGCGGGTGACGTTGGGCGCGGTCGTCAGAAGGTCGGCGATGTTCTGGCTCGATCGGGCGAGGATATCGGCAGCGGTCACCACACTGACCGCGATCGGCACGTCCTGGATGCGCTCGGCACGGCGCTGTGCGGTGACGATGATGTCCCCGTCGAGAGCTGTCGAGCCGGTGGCTGCGACCGGTGCCTTGGACGCGGTTTGCGCCGCGATCGGGCTCGCCGCGCTGGCGAGAAGTGCCGCGAGCAGCACGGTGCGGCGAGCTTGGATCGTTCTAGTCATGATGCATCCCCCTCAGATGGGCCGGCAGAAACGTTCTCGACCGCGGTTCAAATGTTCTTGGCTTTGAGATCGTGGTCGCTGGCGAAGAAACCCGGCGTCACGATCTTGTCGAGCCGGGCAACGAACTCGGGCGTCCAATGCTCACGATAGTCGCGAACATAGTCGCGCATCGTCCGCGGTGCCCGGCCGAGAAGCTTGGGTAGGTTGTCGGTCATCACCGCATTCTTGCCGACGCGGGTGAGGTTATAGACGACGAACATGAAGAACAGCACGTCGTTGGGCACGCCCCGCGCCTTCAACCGCCACAAGAAATGGCCCATCCACGGGTTGGAATAGCGGATCGGCCGGTGCAGTTCTTCGGTGAAGATCTCAGCCACCTGATAGTAATCCAGGTTCTCGGGGCCGCTGACGACGTAGGTTTGATCGCGATGCTTTTCCCGATCGAGCGTGATGTTGATAATGGCGTCGGCGAGATCGCGCGAATCGATAAACGATGTCTTGCCACGGCCGGCGGGAATGAAGATTTCGTTGTAAAGAGCGATGTCGATGATGTGCGAACTGATCGCCCGCGTCAGGTTTTGCGAGAAGTAGGTCGCCTGAAGAATGGTGAAGGCGATGCCGCTCTCGCGAATCGCCTTTTCGACCCAGTAGTGGGGAACGAATTTCAGCTTCTGCGCAGCGGGCACCGAAACGTAAATGATGTGTTCGATGCCGGCTGCCGCCGCCGCTTCGACGAAGGGCATCATGCGGGCCTTGGCGGTGTGCGCATGCGGGAGCGGGAACAGCAGGAACAGGGTCTTGCCGCCAGCCAGCGTCGGCCCCCAGGTCGCGCGGTCGTTGAAGTCGAACTTGACAACCGGCAGGTCCGCACCGTGGGCGGCGACGAGCTTGGCCGGCGTGTGAGCGGCGACGCGGAACGGTATGTCCTCCCGCTCGGCCAGCGTCCGTACAAGTTCGGTCCCGACGTTGCCATTGGGTCCGGTAACGATAAGCATCGGCGTTTCCCGGTTCGGGCATCGCGATGACACCCAGCTGCCCGGTGTAGGTGGACGGTGGGGGTGCGAGGGTCAAATATCTAACACGAGGCTGAGCATCACTATAAGTTGTGGCCCCGGCGCCGACCGAGCGGAAGTCGACGGTGATCGAACCCGCCCGATCTGGTGAGACGATCGAAGTCGACGGCACGCTCACTGTCCGCCGTTATTGGGCCGTCCGTGTTTTTCATGGCGGTCATTCAACGGGTGCCGCTACGCTCGACGGACTATTGATGTGCAATGCCGGGGACCGAACCGTGGTGAACTTTGTCCTGAACGACGAGCAGCGGATGATGCAGTCGATGGCCGCCGATTTTGCCCGCGGCGAAATTGCGCCCGGGGCCGCCGCGATCCGCGCCGCTGGTCCCGCGACGCTGCCGTGGGAGATCGTCGCACCACTGTATCGCAAAGGGGCCGCGCTCGGTTTCCACCGGCTATTGATCCCGGAGGCCTATGGCGGCCTTGGGGGCAGTTGCTTCGACAACGTGCTGGTCATGGAGGAGTTCGGTGCCGCCGACCACGGCATCGCCGCCTCGTACTTCAACGTCTCGATGACCGCGCCAGTGGCGCTGGTCTTCGGCGCGACAGAGGAGCAGAAGCAGGTCTGGCTGACCGCCATTGCCGGGGCCGACGACTGCGTCCTTGCCAGCGCCTCGAGCGAGCCGAGCGTCGCCGGCGCGGACAGCTTCTATCCCGGCGACGACCCGCGGATCGGTCTCAGATCGACCGCTGTCCGAGACGGCGAATGCTATGTTCTGAACGGACAGAAGTCGGGATTCTCGACCAACGCGGGGGCTGCCAAGATCCTGTTCGTGATGGCGCGTACCGCGACCGACCGGCCGGCGCGCGACAGCACCTCGATGTTTGTCGTCCCCGCCGACCTGCCGGGTGTCCACGTCGGCGCACGCACCGACCTCATCGGCTGGAAGACCGCGATGCATGCCGAGGTGACCTTCGACGGTGTCCGAGTGCCGCTGGCAAACCGGATCGGGGCCGAGGGCGGCAACACCGGGCTTTTCTTCATCAAGACGCTGCCGTTTCTCGCGGCCGGTCTCGCCGCGACCTATGTCGGGCTGGCGAGGGCGGCGTTCGAACTGGCCTTCGACTATGCGCATCAGCGTTACAGCTGGGGCAAGCCCATCGTCGAGCACCAGATGGTGGCGATCAAGCTCGCCGACATGGCGGCCGAGATCGAAGCCGCGCGGCTGATGGTCTGGCGGCTGGCTGCGGCCGCCGACAGCGGCGACCCGATGGCCGCAGGTCTTTATGCGCCGGCCGCCAAGACGTTCGCGGTTCAGACGGCGATCCGCTGCGCCGAGCGCGCCATCAAGATTCTGGGCGGCTATGGCGCGGCGACCGACTTTGGTGCCGGACGACTGTTGAACGACGCATGGATCGGCGATAGCTGCGACGGCACCCACGATCTGCTGCGGCTGAACATCGTCCACTTTCTGCGCGTGATGCGCGGCAAACTGGCACCGCCGGGAGCGCCGCCGCCGGCGATGGCCGACGCTGCCGGCACCGGGAAGGCACAATGATGACCACCGTTCCTCTGCGCTACCATCCGCTGCTGATCGCGCTGCACTGGCTGGTTGCCCTGCTCATCCTTGCCAACCTCGCGGTCGGCTGGCTGGTTCTCGAGCCGATGGCGAATAACACCGCCAAGCTGCCGTTGCTCCGTCTGCACATGCTGACCGGAATTGCCATCGTCGTGCTGATGGTGGTGCGCCTCGTCACACGGCTGACGACGCGCAAGCCACCGATCCCCCATACCAGCCGCGCCCTGCGTATCCTTGCCGTCGCCAACCACTGGCTGCTCTATCTCGTCGTCTTCTCGATGGTTTCGACAGGCGTCGGGATCGCCGTCTTTGCCAAGCTGGTGCCGCTTCTCGGCGGCGCGACAGTGACGCTTCCGCAGAACTTCGAGACGGTGCCACCGATGATCGGCCACGGCTTCTTTGCCCTGGCCCTGGTCGTCCTCGTCGGCGCACACTTGGCCGGCGTCGCCTATCACCGCTTCGTCCAGCACCATGACGTGCTGCCGCGGATGGGCGTCGGTCGCGCCGCTCCCACGCGGCGCGCAGGATGACCGCCGCCGACCCTTGGCCGGCCCATTCGCCGCGTGACGTCGCGCGGATCCGCGCGGGCATGATCGGCTTTGTCGCGTCGGGAGTGATGACGCTGGTCGGACTGCTCCTGCGCGGACCGAATCCGGTCGACGGCCATTCGTTCGACGCCGCTGCCTTCGTCGCCGCGTCGCTGTCGCCCCATTACACGCTCACCTGGGCGCTGCTGCTCGCCAATCTGACGGTGCAGATCTTCGCCTGGCTGGCGCTCTGGGGCTTTGTGCGCGGCAGTCGCTGGGAGCGGCTGGGCTTTTGGGGGATGGTCTTGAGCATCACCGGCAATGGCCTGTTCCTGCCGGTCGCCGGGGTCATCGGGCTAACCGCGCCGACCGTCGCCCGGCTTTACCAGGCGGGCGATACCGGCGTGCTCGCGATTGCGAACGGTGCCGTCTTCGGGCCGCTGGCGCTGACCTTCCTGATCGCCTCGGCGCTGTCGCTGCTGGTGGGGGCCGTGCTCACCGCGCTTCTGGTCTGGCGGGTACCCGGGCTGCCGAAATGGGCCGCGGTGCTCTATGGCGTCCACGCGCTGTGCCTGACGATGTTCGCCCAGGTTCATTACGCGCTGGAGTTCAGCGGTGCTCCGCTGCTGCTGGTCAGCAGTGTGGCGATCGCCGCCGCGGTCTGGAGAATGACCGCTGTCGCGGTGGCGGACGACCATCGGAGAGCGCGGCTGTGATCATCGTTCGCTGGCTATCGATCGCGTTCGGCATCCTTTGCATCCTCAGCGGGCTGTTGTGGATGGGACAGGGCACCGGCGTCATCCACTGGCCGGCATCGAGCTTCATGATCGCCCAGACGCCGTGGATCGCGCGTGGCGCGGTGATGGCCCTGTTCGGCGTGGTTGTGATCCTGCTGGCGCGCCGCATCCGCCGCTGACGATCTGGCCCCGAGTCAGAAGAACGCCTGCAGGCCGGTCTGGGCGCGGCCGAGGATGAGGGCATGGACGTCGTGGGTGCCCTCGTAGGTGTTGACCGCCTCCAGGTTCATGACGTGGCGGATGACGCCGTATTCGTCGCTGATGCCGTTGCCGCCGTGCATGTCGCGCGCCGTGCGGGCGATATCGAGCGCCTTGCCGCAATTGTTGCGCTTGATCAGGCTGATCGCCTCGGGTGCCAGCTGGTGCGCGTCCATCAGCCGGCCGGCGGTCAGCGCGGCGGTCAGCCCGAGCGTGATCTCGGTCTGCATGTCGGCCAGCTTCTTCTGGACCAGCTGCGTCTGCGCCAGCGGCCGCCCGAACTGTTTCCGGTCGAGCGTGTACTGCCGCGCCGCGTGCCAGCAGAACTCCGCCGCGCCCATCGCCCCCCAGGCGATGCCGTAGCGGGCGTTGTTGAGGCAGCCGAACGGGCCCTTCAACCCCTCGACATTGGGCAGCAGGCGGTCGGCGGGGATGGCGCAACCGGCCAGCACGATCTCGCCGGTGACCCCGGCACGGAGCGCGAACTTGCCCTCGATCTTGGGCGTCGACAGCCCGGCGTCGCCGCGCTCGACGATGAAGCCGCGGATGACGCCGTCGTCGCACTTCGCCCAGACGACGAAGACATCGGCGATCGGCGAGTTGGTGATCCACATCTTGGCACCGTCGAGGACATAGCCGTCGGCGGTCTGGCGCGCGCGCGTCGTCATGCCGCCGGGGTCGGAGCCGGCGTCGGGCTCGGTCAGACCGAACGCGCCGGTCCATTCGCCGCTCGCCAGCCGGGGCAGGTAATGCTGCCGCTGCGCCTCGGTGCCGTAGGCCCAGATCGGGTACATGACGAGGCTCGACTGGACGCTCATGCCCGAGCGGTAGGACGAATCGACCCGCTCGACCTCGCGCGCGATCAGGCCATAGGCGACATAGCTCGCGCCGGCGCAGCCGTAGCCGTCGATGGTCGGGCCGAGCAGTCCGGCCTGGCCGAACTTGCGCATCAATTCAGGGTCATGGCGCTCGTGCCGATTGGCCTCGCGCACCGCGGGCACCAGATGCTCGTCGCAAAACGCGCGCGCCGAATCGCGGATCATCCGCTCCTCCCCGGTCAGCTGCGCCTCGAGCAGGAACGGGTCCTGCCAGTCGAAGCGCGGCCACGGCATGGCCGGCGACGCAGTGGCGGTGGCGATGCGGGTGGCGATGTTCATGGCCGATCATTAACCCAAGCGGCGCCGCAATCCCAGCCCTAGCGCGACGCGGTTTGCTGCGTTCCGGTGACGCGCCACACCTTGTTGCCGACGTCGTCCGCGACCAGCAGCCCGCCCCTGGCATCGACGATGACGCCGACCGGGCGGCCCTGCGCGTCGCCGTCCTCGTTGAGGAAGCCGGTCAGCACGTCGAGCGGCTGGCCCGCCGGCATCCCGCCCGCGAACGGCACGAAGATCACCTTGTAGCCGGAGCGCGGATTGCGGTTCCAGGAACCGTGCTGGCCGATGAACGCACCCTGCCCGAACAGCGCCGGCAGTGCTGTCGCGCCATCGGAGAAGGCGAGACCGAGCGAGGCGGTGTGCGAGCCGAGTGCGTAGTCGGGCTTGATCGCCGTGGCGACAAGGTCGGGCCGCTGCGGCTTCATCCGGACATCGACGTGCTGGCCGAAATAACTGTACGGCCAGCCGTAGAAACCGCCATCCTTGACCGAGGTCAGATAGTCAGGGACCAGATCGCTGCCGAGCTCGTCACGCTCGTTGGCGACCGTCCACAATTTGCCGCCGGTCCAGCCCATGCCGTTGGGGTTGCGGATGCCGGTCGCGAATTCGCGGTGCGCGCCGGTGGCGCGGTCGATCTCCCAGATCGCGGCGCGTCCGGCCTCCGCTGCCATGCCGTTCTCGCCGACGTTCGAGTTCGAGCCAACGGTGGCGTAGAGCTTCGAACCGTCGGCGCTGGCAATGATGTTCTTGGTCCAGTGGTGGTTGATCGCGCCGGCGGGCAGGTCGACAAGCTTGATGCCCGGGCCGGTAATGCTGGTCGCGCCGGGGGGGTAGGCGAAGCGCACGATGGCATCGCTGTTAGCGATGTAAAGATCGTTGCCGACCAGCGCCATGCCGAACGGCGAGTTCAAACCGTTGAGGAAGACACTGCGCTGGTCGGCGATGCCGTCGCCATTGGTGTCGCGCAGCAGGGTGATGCGGTTGGCGCTCGGCACCGTCGCGCCGGCGCGGGACATGATCTGTTTCTGGACGAAGCCGCGAATGCCCTTGCCGTCTTCGGGCTTGGGCGGCGCGTTGGTCTCGGCGACCAGCACGTCGCCATTGGGCAGCTGGTACAGCCAGCGCGGATGGTCGAGGCCCTCGGCGAACGCCGCGACGGCGAGGCCCGCTGCGGGCGTCGGACGCGCACCCGCTGCCCAGCCCTTGGCGGGCGCGATCTTCAACGTCGGCAGCAGGGTCGCGTTGGGGGGCGGCAGGGTCGGATTGGGGCCGGTGCCGGCGCTGATCGGCAGCGATGCAGTGTCGCCGCAGGCCGCCAGCGACAGGGCGGCGGCGCAGGACAGGAAAATGGCGCGCATAGGTCGTCCTTCGCAGGGTTTTCGGGGCTTAACGACAGTCTGTCAGTGGACGTTCCCCAGGGGCAGCGCGCGGATCGCCGCACGCACGCGGCCGGGATGCTCGAGCGGCAGGAAATGGGACGCCCCGTCGATGCGCTCGACCGTCGCGCCGGCGGCGGCGATGGCGTCGGCATCCGCCTGGCTGACCGTCGAGAATGCGGTGCCGTGCAACATCGCCAGCGGCCCGCGCCAGGCGGCGAGCGCGGCCCGGATCCCGGTGGTGACGGCCATGAAGGTGGCCGCTTCCCAGGCCGGCGTGCAGGCCAGTTCGGCGCCGCCGTCGGTGTCGCGCATGCCGCCCGCGACATAGGCGTCGAGGCTGGCATCGCGCCACGCGCGGAAGACGCCGCGGCCCTGCCAGCTGGCCCGCGCTTCGGCGCGCGATGCGAAGGCCGGGCGGCGGCGGGCGGCCTGCGCCGCCATCGGGTTCGGGGTCGCGCCGCGGTCGTAGGACGCGGCCGCAGCGAACGGCACGAACGCCGGTTCGACCAGCACGACGGCACCGACCCGCCCGGGCTCGCGCACGGCGAGTTCGAGGCTGACGCTCGCCCCCATCGAATGCCCGGCGAGCCGCCATTTCCCGGCCGGATACTGCGCGAGTAACGCCGCAAGATCGTCCTGGTAGGTCCGCCACGTGGTCAGCGCCGCCGGATCGGCGGGCAGCGTCGACCGGCCATGCCCGCGCGCATCGCTGGCGACGATGTTGAATTCGGCCGCCAGCGGGTCGAGCAGCCCGGCATAAAGCTCGGCGCACATGCCGGTCGCATGGGCGAAATGCAGCCACGGCCGCGCCGGATCGCCGAGCCATTCGAGCACGCCGTGGCCACCGACGACGCCGCGCCTCACGCCCACTCCCCGGACAGCAGCGAATAGATCGCGGTGTCGCGGGGGTGGCCGGTCCAGGTCACCCGGTTCCGCCGCAGCACGCCCTCGCGCGTCGCGCCCAGCTTCTCGACTGCCGCGATCGACCGGAGGTTGCGGGTATCGATGCGGAACTCGACGCGGCGCATCCCGAGCGCAAAGGCACGGTCGATCATCAGCCGCTTGATGCGCCCGTTCAATCCGGTGCCGCGCTGCGCCGGGACCAGGAAAGTGCCGCCGATCTCGACGACATCGTTCGGGGTGTCGATCCAGTAGGAGGTCGTGCCGACCACCGCATCGTCGACGAGGATCGCGAAGGGCGCGCGGTTGGCGGCCGCGAGCATGGCGTCGAACGCCGGATCGAAATGCGCGCCGCGCATCGACACCGGATAGATCGCCCAGATCGTGTCGTCGGTCGAACAGGCCGCACGCAACCCCTCGCGGTGCGTTTCCGCCAGCGGCACGAGGGCCAGCGCGCCGTCGTGGAACGGGTCGGGTAGCGCCGATGCCGTCAATCCTCGTCCTCGTCATAGTCGGCGATCGGGCGCAGCACCGTCACCGGGGCGAGGTCGCGGGCGACATCGGGGCGGCGCAGCACGGCGTCGATGCGCGCCCCGGCGTCGAAGCTCTCGTCGCGGCGAAAGCGCAGCTCGGGCGTGTATTTGGTCGACAGCTGGCGCGCCACCTCGCCGCGAAGATACTTGGCGTGGGAGGCCAGCGCCTTGATCACCGCCTGCTCGTCCGCCTCGCCGAGCGGCTTCACATAGGCGGTGGCCTGGCGCAGGTCGGGCGTGACGCGAACCTCGCTGACCGAGACGATGGTGTTGGCCAGCAGCTCGTCGCGCAGGTCGCCGCGCAGCAGCACCTGGGCGAGCGCGTGGCGGACCTGTTCGCCGATGCGGAGGAGGCGCACCGACTGGCCCTTGTCGTTCGGATTGGTCTTCATCGACCTTATGTAGCGCCCGCCGCCGCCCGCGCCACCCACGACGCACGCGCTTGCGAGGCACTTGCAATAACAGCGGCGTTGATGATATTGGTTCTTAAGACGACGGAGGCCGCATTGATTGTCTGCCACTGCAACGTGATCCGTGATCGGGAATTGCGCGCCGTCGCGCGCGACTGCGGCGGCTGCGTTCGTACCGCCTACGCCCGGCTCGGTTGCGAGGTGCAGTGCGGCTCGTGCCTCGATACGGCCGAGGACATCGTCGACGCGGAAAGTCGCGAATTGCTTGCCGCCTGATTTGGGCCGATAATCGCCGCCATGAAGGGCGATGCCAAAGTCATCTCTTACCTGAACGCGGCGCTCAAGAACGAGCTGACCGCGATCAACCAGTATTTCCTGCACTACCGGCTGCTCGACCATTGGGGCTTCGCGCGCCTCGCCAAGTACGAATACGGCGAGTCGATCGACGAGATGAAGCACGCCGACCGGCTGATGGAACGCATCCTGTTCCTCGACGGCCTGCCCAACCTCCAGGCGCTCGGCCACCTGAAGATCGGCGAGTCGGTCGAGGAGGTGCTGCGCGCCGACCTGGCGCTCGAGATGGAGGCGCTGACGCAGTTGCGGGAGAGCGTCGCCTATTGCGAAACCGTCCGCGACTATGTCAGCCGCGAACTGTTCGTGCACATCCTCGACAACGAGGAGGAGCATGTCGATTTCATCGAGCGCCAGCTCGACATGATAAAGGTGATGGGCATCCAGAACTACGTCCATCTCCAGTCGAAGCCGGCGGACGACAGCGCCAGCTAGGCCGTCGTGCCGGCCGATAACGCTGCGTCAACCGCAAGCGCTTTGTCGCGGTAGCTGCGAGCCGCCGGATATGGCAGGCCGCAGCGCATGCGTATCGCCGTCTATGTGCAGGATCTGCGGGCCAGCGGGGTAGTGCGGATGGCGACCGCGGTGGCACGCGACCTACACCGACGCGGCGACGACGTGACACTGCTCGCGGGGTACGGCAGCGGGCCATTCGGGGCCGCCGATGTCGCGCCGGCGCGGCTGCAGGTCGTCGCCGCGCGACCGGGTCGCAACCCGCGCGCCGCCGTCGTTCCCGCGCTGCGCCGCACGCTGGCCGGGCTCGCCCCGGACGTCGTCCTGTCGCCCGGCAATTTCGGGCATTTCAGCCTGTGGGCGGCAACCCGCGGCCTCGGCCTGCCGCTGGTCTATTGCTTCAGCAACCCGATGATCCGCCCCGGCCAGCGCTGGCGCAACCGCTGGCGGCTGATGTGGGGGCGCCTGCTGATCGGCGGCGCGGCGCGCGTCATCCTGGTCGGCCGCGCCCAGGCCGCGGACCCGGTGTTCGGCCCGGCGCTGGCCAGTGGCCGGGCACTGGTCATCCCCAACGGCATCGAACTCGACCGCGCCGCGCGCGCCGGGCCGGTGCCGGCGCTGCTGACCGGCGAACCGCCGGTGGTGCTGTCGATCGGCCGGCTGCAGCCGCAGAAGAATTTCGAGGCACTGATCGACGCGGTCGGGGTCGCCAACCGGACCAGGCCGCTGCGGCTGGTCATCCTCGGCACCGGCACTTCGGACTTCGCCGCCGCCCTGGCGGCGCGCGCCGCGGCGCGCGGACTGGGCGACCGTTTCGTGCTGGCCGGGACCACCGACGACGTCTTCGCCTGGCTGCGCGGCGCGCGGGTCTTCGCGCTGGCGTCGCGCTGGGAGGGGTCGTCGATCGCGCTGCTGGAGGCACTGGCGGCGGGTGTGCCGATCGTCGCCAACCGCGGTGCCGGCGACGCCGCCGACGTGCTCGGCGACGGATGTTACGGCCTGCTCGTCGACTCGGCCGACAGCGCCGCCTTCGCCGTCGCGCTGCTGCGCCAGGCCGGTGACGACCCGGTCCGCCCCGGCGACCGGGTGCTGGCCTATGATGCGGACGCGATGCTGGGTGCGTATCGCAACGTGCTGGCGGCCGCCGTTGCGGATGCGCCGTCGCCGCGCCATGCTGGCGGCCGGGGAGACCAGCCATGACCGACGTCTACGAGTTCACCGCCGCCACCATCGACGGGACGCCGCAGCCGCTCGCCGATTACCGGGGCAAGGTCATGCTGGTCGTCAACACCGCCAGCAAATGCGGCTTCACCCCCCAGTATGCGGGACTGGAGAAGCTGCACGAGGAGCTGGGCCCGAAGGGCCTCGCCGTGCTCGGCTTCCCGTGCAACCAGTTCGGCAGTCAGGAGCCCGGCGACGCGGCCGAGATCGCCGATTTCTGCGCCCTGACCTACGCCGTGAAGTTCCCGATGTTCGCCAAGGTCGAGGTCAACGGCCCCGGCACCCACCCGCTGTTCAAATACCTGAAGTCGGCCGCCAAGGGCCTGCTCGGCTCGACCGGCATCAAGTGGAACTTCACCAAGTTCCTCGTCGACCGCGACGGCACGGTCGTCGCCCGCTTCGCGCCGACGGTGACGCCGGAGAAATTGCGGGGGGAGGTGGAGCGGTTGCTCGCGGCCTAGCGGCTATTTCCGCCAGACCGCGGCCATCACGCTGCCGCAGGTATAAACCGCCGTCTCCTTGTAGCCCTGCGCCTTGTAGGTGGCATTCTTGGCGTCGTGGTCGGCCTTCGACATGCCGTGGTGGGAAATCCAGCTGCCCTTCGCCGGAACCCAGGTGGTGTCGTAGGTCGCGCCGTTGTTGTGGCAGCTGACGGTGTCGGCCATGACGCCCGAATCGACGAAATGGTCGAAGACGCGCTGGTACGAGGCCGCGTCGATGCCGTTGTAGGTCCAGTTGCCGACCGGGTGCGGCGGCCACACCAGGATCGTCGCCATCGGCAGGGCATTGCCCTTCAGCGGCGTCCACGGGCCGGCCAGACTGTTGTTGTTCGAGAACGGCGTTGTCTGGCCGCGGTCGAACTTCATCGGCGACCAGGTGCCGGCGCTGTCGGTGATATGGACGTGGAGGTGCGGCTCCGACGAATTGCCGCTGTTGCCGACGCGGAACAGCAGCTGCCCGGCGCTCACCGTCGCGCCGCCGGTGACCGCCGCCTCGGGCTCGTTCCACGTCGGTCCGCTCTTCCGCGTGCCGGTCAGGAAGGTGCCGTTGTGCGGGCACAGGCTGGCCGGAATGTCGCCGGCCGGGGCATGGGCATAGAGCGCGTAGCGACCGTCGGTCTGCTTGATCCACAGGTGGTTGCCCTGCAGGTAGATCTTCTTGTTGCCGAGCACCTCGGGGCGCTGGCTGTGGCCGGTGTTCTCGGGCGCATTGCGCCAGCAGGCGACGACGGTGCCGCCCGCCATCGCATAGACCGGCCGCTTGTAGACGAGGTAGTTGGCATTGACCGTGTCGTCGCTGGTGCCGGCCTTCAGGTTCGGCCAGTTGTTGTTGGCGACCCGGCGCAGGATGCGCAGGTCCTTGGCGCCGGTCTGCGGGCCGCCGGCGGTGCCGTGGACGACGGTGATGACGCGCTCGCCAGGCACCATGTCGTTGGCGTGGAGCGGGAAATCGATGGCCAGCGCGGGCGCGGCGGCGAAGCTGGCGAGAGCGAGAAGCATGGCGCGCATGGGAACCCCCTGTCGATTGACGAGAACGGCCCAATGCACGCGGTCGGACGCCACGTTACGGAAACGTTATAATCCCGGACCATTGCTGAAACGTTAGCGACGCGACGGCGGTGACGGCGCGACGGCGGGGCTGTATAGCCGCCGTCATGTCCCCGACCTATGCGATCAAATCCTTCGGCTGCCAGATGAACGCCTATGATGCCGAGCGCATCGGCGAGCTGCTGGAAGCCGACGGCTACGGCGCGGCCGGAATGGGCGAGGCCGACGTGGTGGTGCTCAACACCTGCCATATCCGCGAGAAGGCGGCGGAGAAGGTCTATTCGGACATCGGCCGGCTGCGGTCGCGCGACGGCGGGGCGCCGCGCATCGTCGTCGCGGGCTGCGTCGCGCAGGCGGAAGGGGCGGAGATCGTGCGGCGCGCGCCCGCCGTCGACGTGGTGGTCGGCCCGCAGGCGTACCACCGGCTGCCGGCGCTGCTGAAGCAGGGGCGCGCCATCGACACCGACATGCCGGTGGTGCCCAAGTTCGACGCGCTGCCCGCCCGCCGCGCCAGGGTCGGCAGCAGCGCTTTCCTGACCGTGCAGGAGGGATGCGACAAGTTCTGCACCTTCTGCGTCGTACCCTATACGCGCGGCGGCGAGGTGTCGCGACCGGTCGATGCGGTGCTGGCGGAGGCGCGGGCGCTGGCGGTGGCGGGCGCGCGCGAGATCACGCTGCTCGGGCAGAACGTCAACGCCTATGACGGCGGCGACGGAGCGGGGCTGGCAGGGCTGATCCGGCGGGTCGCGCAGATCCCGGGCGTGGCGCGGATCCGCTACATGACCTCGCACCCGCGCGACATGACCGACGCGCTGATCGACGCCCATGTCGAGGTGCCGCAGCTGATGCCCTACCTGCATCTGCCGGTGCAGGCAGGGTCGGACCCGCTGCTGCGCCGGATGAACCGGGCGCATACCCGCGGCAGCTATCTGGCGCAGATCGCGGGCATCAAGCACCGGGTGCCGGGCATCGCCATCTCGGGCGATTTCATCGTCGGCTTCCCGGGCGAAACCGATGCCGACTTCGACCAGACACTGAGCCTGGTACGCGAGGTCGGCTACGCCCAGGCCTATAGTTTTAAATATTCGCCGCGCCCTGGTACGCCGGCGGCGGCGATGGACGAGCAAGTCCCTGAAGCCGTGAAGGACGCCCGCCTCGCCGAACTGCAGCGGGTCATCGGCGACGGCGCACTGGCGTTCAACCGCGCGTCGGTGGGCAAGACCTGCGAAGTGTTGTTCGAGCGCAACGGTCGGCGGCCCGGACAGCTGATCGGCAAGTCGCCGTGGCTGCAATCGGTTTTCGTGAGTGACGAACGCTTGGCAATCGGCGACATTGCGACGGTGGAGCTGGTCGATGCACAACCCAACTCCCTCGAGGGACGCCTAGTGACCCTGGCCCAGGCCGCCTGAGTGGCAAAGTCGAAGCAGCAGCCGCGCGGCCCCAGTGGGCCAACAGTGACCGACAGGGTGCGAATCGAGGCGGAGTTCGAGCGGCCGCAATTGCTCGGCCCGCTGTTCGGCCAGTACGACCAGAACCTCATCGCACTGGAAAACCGCCTCGGCGTCTATATCCAGGCGCGCGGCAACCGGGTGACGATCGAGGGCGAGGCCGACAGCGCGGCGCGGGCGCGCGACGTGCTGACCGGTCTGTACAACCGGCTGGTGCAGGGCATGCCGGTCGACCTCGGCGACGTCGAAGGCGCGGTGTCGGTGGCGAGCGAGCCGTCGCTGTTCGGCCTTACCCAGGTCGGCGGCGCGCCGGGCGCGGTCATCCGCACGCGCCGCAAGACGATCGTCGCACGCTCGCCGACGCAGGTGCGGTATATCGAGGCCCTGGGGTCGAAGGACGTCATCTTCGCGCTCGGGCCGGCCGGCACCGGCAAGACCTACCTCGCCGTCGCACAGGCGGTGAGCCAGCTGATCGCCGGCTCGGTCGATCGGCTGGTGCTGTCGCGCCCGGCGGTCGAGGCGGGCGAACGGCTCGGCTTCCTGCCCGGCGACATGAAGGACAAGGTCGACCCCTATCTGCGCCCGCTCTACGATGCTCTCTACGACATGCTGCCGGCCGAGCAAGTCGAGCGGCGGCTGGCGTCGGGCGAAATCGAGATCGCGCCGCTGGCGTTCATGCGCGGCCGCACGCTGGCACACGCCTTCATCATTCTCGACGAGGCGCAGAACACCACACCGCTGCAGATGAAGATGTTCCTGACCCGCTTCGGCGAGGGCAGCCGCATGGTGGTGTGCGGCGACCCCAACCAGGTCGACTTGCCCGATCCGAACAAGTCGGGGCTGGCCGACGCGGTGCGGAAGCTCGACGGCATCGACGGCATCGGGACGCTGCGATTCTCGGTCAGCGAGGTGGTCCGCCACCCGATTGTCGGCCGCATCGTCGAGGCGTATGAGGGGCCGGCCCAGAGCGCTTGATGCTCGTCGTCGAAACCACCGTCGCTGCGCCCGAATGGGATGCGGCCTTCGACTGGGAAGCGCTGGCGATGCGCGCCTGTGCCGCCGCGCTGAGAGAAACCCCGCACGCCGGCCTCGACCGGGCCGGCTACGCCGTCGAGGTCGCGGTGCGGCTCAGCGACGATGCCGAAGTCCACGGTCTCAACCGCCAGTACCGGGGCAAGGACCAGCCCACCAACGTGCTCAGCTTCCCGATGGTGCAGCCCGACCTGCTCGAGGCGCTGTCGGCGGGCGACGACGGCGAGACGCTGCTCGGTGACATCGTGCTGGCGTGGCAAACCGTCGCGACCGAAGCGGCAGCCAAAGCGTTGTCGTCCGAGACGCACGCCACGCACCTGATTGTGCACGGGATGCTTCACCTGTTAGGCTATGACCATGGGGACGACGTTGAGGCCGCGCACATGGAGGCGCTCGAGACCACGGCGCTCGCCCGGCTCGGCATCGGCGATCCCTATGCTGGTTAAACCCAGGTTGCCGAAACCATGAGCGACCCCCGAAGTAGCAGCGATTTCGGCACGCGGCTGTGGCACGGTCTGCGCGCGCTGCTGAGCGGGGCCGACGGCGGGCCGTCGCTGCGCGCCAGTCTCGAGGAAGCGATCGACGAGCATGCCGCGGCCGGCGAGGAAGGCGACGACCTGTCGCCGGTCGAGCGCACCATGCTGAAGAACCTGCTGCACTTCGGCGAGCGGCTGGTCGGCGATACCGCGGTGCCGCGCGCCGACATCGTCGCGTTCCCGGTCAACGGCAGCTTCGCCGACCTGGTCGCGCGGTTCCGCGAGGCGGGCCACAGCCGCATGCCGGTCTACCGCGGCAGCCTCGATGAAGTGATCGGCATGATCCACATCAAAGATGTCTATGCGCGTATTTCCGAGACATTTTCCGACGCGGTGTCTTCGGAACCGTTCGAGACGATCGAGGTCGAGACGCTGCTGCGCGACGTGCTGCACGTGCCCGAATCGATGCGCGTCCTCGACCTGCTGGCGCGGATGCGCGCCGGGGCGACCCATATGGCGATCGTCGTCGACGAATATGGTGGCACCGACGGGCTGGTGACCATCGAGGACCTGGTCGAAGAGATCGTCGGGGACATCGAGGACGAGCACGACGAGCTGCAGGAAAAGCAGCTGCTGTCGATCGGCGAGGGGGTCTATGAGGCCGATGCCCGCCTCGATCTCGAGGAGCTACACGAGGCGCTGGGCGTCGACCTTGCCGACGACGATATCGGCGAGGATGTCGATACGCTGGGCGGCATGGTGTTCATGCTCGCCGGCCGGGTGCCGGCGCTGGGTGAGACCGTCGACCACCCCAAGGGCTGGAAGTTCGAGGTCATCGACGGCGACCAGCGCATGGTCCGACGGGTGCGGCTGTATCCGCCGGAGAAGGTCGCGGCGTGAGTCTTGCGGGCGGGCAGGTTCCGCCCCTACATGCGCCCCTTAGCGACAGGACCAACACCATGCGCGCCGAGGGCCAGGCCCATATCGATTCCATCAAGCAGGCGCTGGACCTGCTGAGGAGGTTCCTTTGACTGGGATCGCGCCCTTCGACGCCTCGACGAGCTGAACGCCCGGGTCGAGGACCCGACGCTGTGGAACGACCCCAAGGCGGCGCAGGCGGTGATGCAGGAACGCCGCCGCCTCGACGAGGCGGTGTCGGCGACGCGCGCCATCGAGTCCGAGATGTCGGACACCGCCGAGCTGATCGAGATGGCCGAGGCGGAAGGCGACACGGCGATGGTCGATGACGGGCTGGCGGCACTCAAGGCGCTTGCTGCCAGGGCCGAGACCGACAAGGTGCAGGCGCTTCTCGCCGGCGAGGCCGATGCCAACGACTCCTATATTGAGGTCAACTCGGGGGCGGGCGGCACCGAGTCGCAGGACTGGGCGTCGATGCTGCAGCGCATGTACCAGCGCTGGGCCGAGCGTCACGGCTACAAGGTCGAGCTGATCGACTATCATGCCGGCGAACAGGCGGGGATCAAGTCGGCGACGCTGCTGCTGAAGGGTGCGAACGCCTATGGCTGGTCCAAGACCGAGAGCGGCGTCCACCGCCTCGTCCGCATCAGCCCCTACGATTCAGCAGCGCGGCGGCACACCAGCTTCGCCAGTGTCTGGGTCTATCCGGTGGTCGACGACGACATCGATATCGTCGTCGACGACAAGGATTTGAAGATCGACACCTACCGCGCCTCCGGCTCTGGCGGCCAGCACGTCAACACCACCGATTCCGCCGTCCGCATCACCCATATGCCCACCGGCGTTGTCGTCGCCTGCCAGAACGAGCGGTCGCAGCACAAGAACAAGGCGACCGCGATGAAGATGCTGAAGGCTCGCCTGTACGAGCGCGAACTGGCGATCCGCGAGGCCGCGGCGGCGGATGTCGAGGCCGGTAAGACCGACATCGGCTGGGGCCACCAGATCCGCAGCTACGTTTTGCAGCCCTATCAGCTGGTCAAGGATTTGCGGACCGGGGTGACCAGCACGGCGCCGTCCGACGTGCTCGACGGCGATCTCGACCCGTTCATGGCGGCCGCGCTGTCGCAGCGCGTTACCGGCGAGGCGGTCGCGGTCGAGGACGTCGACTAGGCGGCGCGGCGCAGGTCGGTCCAGTGGCCGCTATCGAGGCTGAGCGGTAGCGCGGTGGCGCAATGGGCGCATTCGGCAGTGGTGCGGCCGACGTGCCAGTTGCTCTGGCCGCAGCCCGGGCAGCCGAGCGCCTTGCCCGACCGGTAGGTCAGCGTCTGATCGTTCCACCGTGTGCGGTCGAGACGGGCCATCGTGATCTCCTGTCCAGCTGTCGGTACAACGTCGGCAGGGCGTTTCCGTTGCGCGACGAGATGCAGATTCGTGTCCGGTCCGGCGGGCTGCCGCGCCACGGGTTGACGGCAGAGCGCCGACGTCGCGTAAACACCCGCATGCTGCGCATCTTCTCTCCCGGCGAAAACGGCGCGACCTGCGTGACCGATTGCGACTTGAACACGCTGCCCGCCGGCGCGGTGTGGATCGACATGCTGTCGCCGACGCCGGAGGAGGAGAGGTTCGTCGAGGATGCGCTCGGCGTGCTGGTCCCCACCCGCGACGAGATGATCGAGATCGAGCCGTCGAGCCGGCTGTACCAGGAGAACGGCGCGCTTTACGTCACCGCAACGCTCGTCGCGGGCCACGACACCGACGACCTGCACGGGGCCGCGGTGTCGTTCGTGCTGACCCCGGCGCACCTCATCACGGTGCGCTACGCGACGCCAAAGGTGTTCGACATCGTCAAGGCGAACTTCGAGCGCAGCGACGTGCTGACCGCCGATCCGGCGATGACGCTGGTGCAACTGCTCGACGGCATCGTCGACCGGCTCGCCGACGTACTCGAACATACCGGTGGCGAAATGGACCACGTCTCGGCCGCCGCCTTCCGCCGCGCCGCGCCGGGCGCGCGCAAGGCGCGGTTGACGACGGTGGCGCTGCAAAGTCTGCTCAGCCGCATCGGCCATATCCACGATGTCGTTTCAAAAGCGCGCGACTCGGCTCTGACGCTGGCGCGGCTGGTCGGTTACCTGACCTTCGCCATCGACCGCGAGAAAAGCCCGCGCGAACATCTGAAATCGCTGCAGCGCGACATCGCGGCGCTGACCGATCACGCCAACTACCTCGGCAACAACGTCACCTTCCTGCTCGATGCCGTGCTCGGGCTGATCAACCTGGAGCAGACAAACGTCACGAAGATATTCTCGGTGGCGGCGCTGGTGTTCCTGCCGCCGACACTGGTCGCGGGCATCTACGGCATGAACTTCGCTATCCTGCCCGAGCTGAAGTGGCATTTCGGCTATGCCTGGGCGCTGGGCCTGATGCTGTTTTCGGCGGTTACGCCGTACATGATCTTCCGCTGGCGGGGATGGCTTTAGCCGCCGCGCGGCCCGAGCTGGCCTTGGCGCGAACCCGTCCGACGGAACGGCTTCGCCGCGACGCCTCAATCGTCGAATACGCACCCGTACTCCGGCCCGGTATAGCGCGCCGAGCGCCGCGGCAGCCCGGTCACCCACGCCGTCACGCGCTTCGCCGCCGGGTCGTCGGACATCTGCACGATCTCCATGCCCGGCTCGAAGTCGGTGGCGCAGCTCTTCATGTCGCGGCCGCCGGCATAGCGGCACGAACAGACGACGTGCGCGACATAGCCGCTGGCGAGGTCAGCGCGCTTGCCCTGCGGCCCGAAGCGCAGCCAGCCGTAGCCGCCGGCGAGCAGCAGCGCCACGACGCCAAGGGCGATCCACCAAGTCCTTGCCTTCACGGACACGCCCCCTCTAACGTCGCGGCACGCGCGAACCCGGGGGAATGGACAAGATGCGGCGGCTGCAATCAAGCCTGTTCGTCCTCGCCGCGCTGGCGGGCGTGGCGGCGCGCGCACAGGTGCCGGCGGTCGATGCGTTCTTCACCGATCCGGCGCTGGCCGAAACCCGCGCGGTCATCGTCCTGCAGGACGGCCGCGTCGTCGCCGAGCGCTACGGCAAGGGCTATGGCCCCACCAATCGCCTGATCGGCTGGTCGATGTCGAAGTCGATCACCTCGACGCTGATCGGCCAGCTGGTCGGCGAGGGGAGGTTGCAGCTCGATGCCCCAGCGCCAGTGCCGGCGTGGAAGAACGACGCGCGGGCGAAGATCACGCTGCGCCAGCTGCTGCACATGTCGTCGGGCCTGCGCCACGACGAGCTCGGCGATCCGGACGTGCAGGATGCCGACACCAATCGCGCGCTGTTCGCCGACGTCTCGGACGATGCCGCGGCGTTCGCCGTGACCCGGCCCAGCGCGGCCGCACCCGGCGCCGTCTACAATTACTCCTCGCTGACCTCGATCATCCTGTCCGACATTGCGGTGCGGGCGATTGCGCCCGGCGCGACGACCCCGGACGCGCGCCGTGCCGCGATGCGCGCCTATCTCAAGTTGCACCTCGTCGATCCCGTCATGCCCAGCCTGATCTGCGAGTTCGACCGCGCCGGCACGATGATCGGCGGCAGCTTCTGCCACGCCACGGCGCGCGACTGGGCGCGGTTCGGGCAGCTGTATCTCGACAACGGGGTCGTCGGCGGCCGGCAACTCGTTCCCGCCGCCTGGGTGGCGTTCGTGCGCACCCCGGCGGCGACGAACGCCAGCTATGGCGGTCACTTCTGGTTGAACCGCGCCAATCTGAAGGCGAAGGAGGCAGCACTGTTTCCGGACCAAGGCCCCGCCGACACCTATGCCGCGGTCGGTCACCTCGGTCAGTTCGTGACGATCACACCGTCGAAGCACCTCGTCGCCGTCCGCCTCGGCAAGACTCAGGACGATGTACTGCCACCGGTCAAGGCGGCGCTCGGGCGGCTGGTCAACAGCTACCCGGACCGGCCGTGAGCGCCGACCACAGGATCACCGAGGTCAAGCTCGACGAACGCACCATCCTGTGGCGCAACGCCGACGTCGAGCAGGAGCGGCGGGTCGCCATCTTCGACCTGCTCGAAGCCAACAGCTTCAAGCCGGTGACCGCGTACGATGGCGGCTATGCCGGCCCCTACAAGCTTTTGATGGGCGTCGAGGAGGGGCGGCTGACCGTGGAGCTTGCCGCCACCGACGACCGCGCGCTGGAGAGCTTCGTGCTGCCGCTGTCGCCATTCCGGCGCGTCGTGCGCGATTATTTTGCGATCTGCGACAGTTATTACAAAGCCGTCCGCGCCGCCACCTCGCAGCAGATCGAGACCATCGACATGGCCCGGCGCGCCCTGCACAACGAAGCGGCCGAGCTGCTGACCGAGCGGCTGAAAGCCCATGCCGAAGTCGATTTCGACACTGCGCGGCGGCTGTTCACGCTGATCTGCGTGCTGCACATCCGGGGGTAGAATATTGTCCGTCCAATCCGACCGCTGGATCCGCGAGCAGGCGCTCTCGACCGGCATGATCGAGCCGTTCGTCGACCGCCAGCAGCGCGAGGGCGTGATCAGCTACGGCCTCAGCTCCTACGGCTACGACGCGCGGGTGTCGGACGAATTCAAGATCTTCACCAACGTCGACAGCGTCACCGTCGACCCCAAGGACTTCCACCCCAACAGCTTCGTCGACCGCAAGACCGACTGCTGCATCATCCCGCCGAACAGCTTTGCGCTGGCGCGCACGGTCGAGTATTTCCGTGTCCCCCGCGACGTGCTGGTGATCTGCCTCGGCAAGTCGACCTATGCGCGCTGCGGAATCATCGTGAATGTGACGCCGCTCGAGCCGGGTTGGGAGGGCCACGTGACGCTGGAGTTCTCCAACACCACGCCGCTGCCCGCCAAGGTTTACGCCAACGAAGGTGCCTGCCAGTTCCTGTTCCTGAAGGGCAACGAACCGTGCGAGGTCAGCTACGCCGACCGGGCGGGCAAGTACCAGGGTCAGCGCGGGGTGACGCTGCCCAAACTCTAGGGCTGGCGCGGCGGGAACGAATCATTTACCATTCTTAACGTGGGGCATCACGCGGACCGCTGCGGCGGCAACCCGGGAGCCGTGCCTTGCGCATTCAGTCGATCAGCGGCCCGCTCATCCGTCTCGGAGCGGCCCTAATGCTTGCCGGCATCTTCGTGCTCATCGACCGCGCCCTCGCCTAGGCCCGCGCCGGCACCTTCGGCAGGCGGTTGTGGATGGCGGTCGCGGCGATCGCGGCGTGGCCCATCGCGACGCTGATCTGGTCGAGGCCGGGGACGACGTCGCCCGCTGTCCAGACGCCGCGCAGGCTGGTCTCCATGTGGTCGTCGCCGGGCACACAATTGTCGCCGACCAGTTCGATGCCGAGCTCCCTGGCGATCCGCGAGTTGGCGTGGGTGCCGAGCGCCGGGTACAGCGTGTCGAAGTTCATCCTGCTGCCGTCGGCGAGCTGGACGTGCAGCGCCTCGCCGTCGAACTCGAAGCCGGTGACGGCGGGTTCGACCAACGTGATCTTCGCGTCCGCGATCTTCGCCCGCAGGTCGGCATCGCAGGCGGCGAAGTGCTGCGGCAGCAGCGTCACGTCGGCGCTGTAGGCACGCAGGAAGGTCGCCTCCGCCACGCCGTGGGCGTCGCTGCCGAGAACCGCCACGCGCTTGTGCTGGACCTCGAAGCCGTCGCACACCGGGCAATAGCGCAGCAGGCCGTGCTTGACCGCGGCGTCGTGAGTAACGTCGTCGAGCAGCGCCGGCCGGTGGTTAGTGACGCCGGTCGCCAGCAGCACGGTGCGGGCGGCGATGCGCTCCTCGCCCGCCAGCCCGACGAAACCGTCGCCGTCGGCCTCGACATGGTCGATCTTCAGGTCGCGGACCAGCGCACCATAATGCGTCGCCTGTTCGCGCATCCGCGCCAGCAGCGACGGTCCCTCGATGCCGCCGGGAAAGCCCGAGTGGTTGTGGCTGGTCGGGATCCAGCGCGCCCGGCTGCCGCCCGCATCCGCCACCACCACCCGGCGTAGAAAGCGCGCCAGGTAGATCGCCGCGGTCAGCCCGGCCGGGCCGCCGCCGACGATCAGACAATCGAGTGGTTCGTCCATGTTCGCACCTTTGCGGAAGGACGCCCAACGCGCTAGCACGAACCATGGACCAGATCGTCATTCGCGGTGGCCGCGCGCTTTCGGGCAGCATCCAGATTTCGGGCGCCAAGAATGCCGCGCTCACCCTGATGCCCTGCGCGCTGCTGAGCGAGGAGCCGCTGACGCTGCGCAACCTGCCGCGATTGGCCGACATCGACACGTTCGGACACCTGCTCAACAACCACGGCGTCTCGACGACGATCGAGGGGTCGCATCCAGCCGAGTTCGGGCGGGTCATGACTTTGCGCGCAAATCGGATCACCTCGACGGTTGCGCCGTACGATATCGTCCGCAAGATGCGCGCCTCGATCCTGGTGCTGGGGCCGCTGCTGGCGCGTGCCGGGGAGGCGACGGTCAGCCTGCCGGGCGGCTGTGCCATCGGCAACCGGCCGATCGACCTGCACCTGAAGGCGCTGGAGCATCTCGGTGCCGAAATCGAGGTCACCGCCGGCTATGTCAAGGCGACCGCCAAGGGGGGCCTGCGCGGCGGTCGCTACGTCTTCCCGATGGTGTCGGTCGGCGCGACCGAGAACGCCGTCATGGCCGCCGTGCTGGCCAAGGGCGAAAGCCGCCTGGAGAATGTCGCGCGCGAGCCCGAGATCATCGACCTCTGCCGCTGCCTGATCGCAATGGGCGCGAAGATCGACGGCGTCGGTTCGGAGCACCTGACCATCCAGGGCGTCGCCAAGCTGCACGGTGCCACCTACGCTGTCATGCCCGACCGCATCGAAACCGGCAGCTATGCCTGCGCCGCCGCGATCACCGGCGGCGAGCTCGAACTGCTGGGCGCGGAGGAAGCGACGCTGGGCGCGACCTTCGACGCGCTGCGCGAGGCCGGTGTCGAGACGACCGTGACGCCGCGCGGCCTGCTGGTCCGCCGCGCCAACGGCCTCCACGGCGTCACGGTGTCGACCGCGCCCTACCCCGGCTTCCCGACCGACATGCAGGCGCAGTTCATGGCGATGCTGTCGGTCGCCGACGGGGCCAGCCTGCTGACCGAGACGATCTTCGAGAACCGCTACATGCACGTCCCCGAACTGACCCGGATGGGGGCCGACGTGACCGTGCGCGGCCGCTCGGCGGTGGTCCGCGGCGTCGGCGGGCTGGTCGGCGCGCAGGTCATGGCGACCGACCTCCGCGCCTCGATGAGCCTGGTGCTGGCGGGCCTCGCGGCCAAGGGCGAGACGGTGGTCAGCCGGGTCTATCACCTCGACCGCGGCTATGAGCGGCTGGAGGAGAAACTCTCCGCCGTCGGCGCCGACATCGAGCGGATCAGCGATGGCTGAGCCGCTCCGCCTGCTGGCGCAGGATGGGGACGACGTGCCCGCCCTGTCGGCGCTGGTCCAGTCCGCGGCGGTGCGCGCCGACGAGATCGCCTGGGACCGCAAGGCGCGCCGGCTGGTGCTGATGCTCAGCCGCTACCGCTGGGAGGCGGGCGACAAGACCCGCGTTCGCGCCGCGCTGCGGGTCGAGTGCGTCACCGCCGTGCAGCGCAAGGCATGGCCGGCGGGCGAAGCGGTGCTGGAACTGCTCGCGGTCACCGCCGAGGCCGGCGCACTGACCCTCAGCTTCGCCGACGGCGCGACGCTGAGGGCCGAGGTCGAGTGCCCCGACCTCGCGCTGGAGGACCTGACCGAGCCGTGGCCGGCGATCCGGGAACCGAGGCACGATTAGCCAATAAATTTCTGGCGGGCGGCGATCAGAACTTCAACGAACAGACCATTGCCTTCGCCGAAAACATAGGTGACTGGCTTGCCTGTTGATCGCCGCAGCTCAATACCGTCTGAGAATAGTGTCCAATCAATGATACTATTTTAGCACGAAGGAAATGTTCTTTTTATCAGAGCTGAATATGACGCGCTTGTTCGTAACCACAAAATGTCCAGTCCCGAGCGCGTGCAAAAATGATTCCGTCGTCCGCCCTGTTTTGTACGAACCTGCGTTGTAGTAAACGCCCCAGACGATTTTGATGCGGGTAGAGACGCCACTATAGCCAACATTTACGGTTCGGGTTCGATTCTCATAGGCGGTGGCCGTTACTACTCCGTGGCAAATCTCACCACGTTTGAGCATCAGTGGACAATCCGCCTCCGGCAAATTGCCCTGGTATAAATTCCAGCGGGTACGGGCCAGATGCAACACGCGATCTGTTTCCCCGCTATACGTGTTTAGCTTCACGCCAAGGTTGTCGGCGAGTCGGTATAGTTCGTGCTCTTCGGAGAGACTCATCATCGCATCTTCAAGCATTTGCGAAAATTTAGCGGGA